>Ga0316196_10000024_pt1 | contig 35543 bp, 31 predicted proteins | sample Eddsed2cm_MG_FD_204938 | JGI IMG/M metagenome (GOLD analysis project Ga0316196, IMG submission 204938) | Coastal sediment microbial communities from Maine, United States - Eddy sediment 2 cm | ecosystem: Environmental > Aquatic > Marine > Coastal > Sediment | place: USA: Maine | collected... | reverse complement strand
AGGAACACGGCAAAAAGCGCTCCCTTGATCAGATCGTGCTGAACTTCGCTTGCCGCCTGGCTTTCCCCACTGAGGCGATGCCGGACACCGGGGAACTGAGCCAGCACCTCGGGGAGTTCCTTCTCAAGGATGTCCGCGGTGATTTTTCCGGGTTCGAAATTCTGCTTGTCCACCTCGGCGGAGACCTGCGCGGCACGCGCACGATCGAACCGGCGAATCCGGGTCGGGCTTTCCGACATTTCCACTTCAGCCACGGCGTGAAAGGGGACCCGGCCGCCGTCCGGCGTGCGAATACGCATATTGTCCAGGTAACCTACAGAATCACGCTCATCACGCGGAAACCGCACCATGACCTTGACTTCATCCTGGCCGCGCTGCACGCGCTGGACTTCCTGGCCGTAGAACCCGGCACGGACCTGCATGGCAAGGTCCGAGAGCGTCAATCCCAGCGCCTCGGCTTCTGGCTTGATGTTCAGCTTGATTTCCGGGGTCCCGCTTTCGTAGCTGTTGCGGATGTCGTAGACACCTTCGTATTTGCGAATCCGGTTTTCCAGTTCTTTCGCAGCCCGGCCCACCTGTTCGATATTGGTTCCCATCAGTTGCAGAGAGATCGACGGGCCGCCGCCCGGTCCGGTCGCGCCTTCAAAACCGAGTATCTTGACGCCAGGTATTTCACCCACTTCTTCGCGCCACCGGCGTAGCACTTCCGGACCGTCGATGACGTCTTCGTTTTCCTTGACCAGTTCGGTAATGATCCGACCGGAGGTATCGTTGCGGGCAAATGCCAGTGCGCTGGTGACGACAGCACCTGATTCAACGCCCTGTTCCTCACTGACCTGGCGGTCTATTTCCCACAGGCCGGCCTGGACGATGCGCAGGGCTTCATGAGTCTGCGAAGCGGGCGTACCTTCGTTCATTTCCAGGTTGACTTGCAGGAAATCCGCGGTGATGTCCGGGAAGAAGACGAACCGCAGGATACCGCCGGCCAGCAGACCGATCGACAGGATCAGCATGGAGATGAAGATCGAGAGCGTCAGGTACCGGTGTTCCAGTGCTTTTTTCAGCAGCGGGGCGTAGTGATCATCGACGAAATGATGCAGCCCTTCGCTGAAAAATCGTTGAAAGCGGATAAACACGTTGTGCGTGTCTTTCTCATAGTGCTTGATTTTCATATGCGCCAAATGGGCCGGCAGGATCAATTTTGATTCCACCAATGAGAACATCAGGCAGAGAATGACCACCCATCCGATGGCTGAGAAAAACTGGCCTGAAATCCCGGTGACCATCAGGATGGGCAGGAAGGCCGCAATGGTGGTCAGTACGCCGAAAGTCGCAGGTACTGCAACTTTCAGCACCCCTTCTACCACGTGATCCACCGAATGGCCTTTTTCCCGGATATTGGTGTAGGCGCTTTCGCCAATGACGATGGCATCATCCACCACGATGCCAAGCACCAGGATGAAACCAAACAGGCTCAGCATATTGACGGTTACGTCAACCGTCGGCATCAGGAAGAAGGCGCCCATGAACGCGATAGGCAGGCCCACCATCACCCAGAAAGCCAGCTTCAGGCGCAGAAACAGGGCCAGCACCAGGAACACCAGGGCCGCGCCAATGACGAGATTCTTGACCATCATGTCGAGGCGGCCTTTCAGGTAGTAACTGACGTCCGCCCAGGCCGCCAGGGAGACGCCTTCCGGCAGGCTGGCTGCCTTGCGCTCAACGAATTCGTGAACGGTCGCGGAAATATCGAGCTCGCTCTGATTACCGACCGACAACACCTGGATAGAGGTGACCGGATGGCCGTTGTATTCTGAAAACCGGTCGCCCTCGACGAACTCATCACGGATATGGGCGATGTCCTTGAGCAGCACCCGGGTTCCGTCTTCATTGGTGCGTACCACGATGTTTTCGAAATCGCGCCCCACGTAAGCCTGCCCCTTGGTTCGAACCAGGATGTCGCCGGATTCCGCACGGATGGCTCCGGCCGACAGGTCCAGTGAACTGCGGCGCACAGCCTGCGCAACTTCCAGCAGGGTCATGCCATAGCCCTGCAGCGTGAACTCACTCACTTCAATGCTGATTTCGTAGGGGCGGAGTCCAAAAAATTCCGCCCGGGTGACGCCGGGCAACGTGACGATTTCATTCCGTATCTGCCTGGCAAATTCCTTTAGCGTCCGTTCCGCCACATCGCCGTATACGCTGACGATGACTACCTGCTGCTGGAACTGGGTACGTGATATGACCGGTTTTTCCGTATTGTCAGGGAAGGTGGAAATGGCATCGACCCGGTTCTTGACCTGGTCCATGATTTCGGTGACTTCGTAATCCGCATGCACTTCCACCTGGACGGTTCCGTTACCGCGCTGGGCAGTGGAAACGATTTCTTCAATACCCTCGATATCCTGGATGGCTTCTTCGATCTTGATCACCACTCCTTCTTCTACGTCCAGGGGGGTGGCGCCGAGGAACGGCACGTTAACCGTGATGTAATTGGTATCGATCCTGGGCTGGATTTCTTTCTTGATGGTCAGGACGGTGTAGAAACCGCCCGCCAGGAGAATGACCATGAGCAGGTTTGCCGCGACCGAATTGCGCGCAAACCAGTTGATCAGTGCAGCATAGGGCCCATAGTTCATTGCTCGGCTCCCGTTTTCGCCACCTCGTTTTCGCCGGCTTCCGATGTTTCAGCAGGCGCCGGAGGCTTTTCACCGGTCACCGCCAGCTGAGTGCCCGGAATGGGTGCATCCATAGAGGTCGTCACGATCAGCTCGCCACCGCTGACCCCCTCTGAAATGTAAACTTTTCGCGGCTCGGCCCGAATCACAGTGACTGCTCTTATCTCGAGTTTGCGTTCGTCATTGGCAACCAGCACAGTGTCATCGGCACGTAATACTGCCCTTGGCAGAACCACCACGTCATCAACCCTGAGGCCCTGGATTTCAGCGCGCACGAAGGAGCCCATCTTCAACTCCGCCTGCTGACTGAGGCCGAGCACACCATAAGGGTCTACGACTTCGGCCACGGCGTAAATCACCCGGCTGGCTTCATCGACCACGCCCTCGGTCCGGACAATTTCCGCCTGCCACTCGCCACCGGTGACGGCGCCGTCGGCGGTCAGTTTGACCGGCACCCGGCGCGCCTGGTCGAGGCGGGTGGCGGAGGGCAGGTCCAGGAATGCCAGATCATTATTGGACAATGGCAGCCTGATTTCAGCCTTGTCCACGGCAAACGTGACGCCCAGCGGTGTGCCCGGGGCTACGTACTGCCCAACGTCTACACCCTTGGTACGCACCAGGCCGTCGTAAGGAACCTTGATACGGGTGCGTTGCAGGTCACGTTCGGCTTCCTGAAGTTCTGCCTCCGCGGCCTGGACCGCAGCCCTGGCCTCTGCCAACTGGGGAATGCGCAGCGTCAGGTCGGAGGGTTCGCCTTGCCGGCCCAGGTTGTTCCAGTCCTTCAGCGCCTGGTCGGAACGGGCTTTTTGCTCGGACAACTGAGCCTTGCGGGCGGCCAGCACAGCCTGTGCGCGCAGCAAGCCCGTCTTGTAATCGCTGGGGTCTATTTGCAGCAGCACTTCGCCTTTGCGGAAAAAGCCGCCGGCGACGAAGTTTTCCGATACAGAGACAATCTGACCGGGAACTTCGGCAACCAGGGCCGTTTCGGTGCGTGGCTTCACGCTGCCCTGGGAAAACACCGAGAAATTCAGGGAAGCAACTTCCGCCGGAATGGCATCGATGCGGACGGCTGGATTGATATCCTCTATCTGATCCGGGCGTTTACCCTTGGCTATGGTTACCAGCGCGATGACCGCGAGGATGGACACCATGATCAATCCCAACGGCAGAATATATTTGAAAAACTTTCGCATACTACGGTCTCTCCCATAGCCCCGCATCGGGGCGACATAATGTATGACCTATCGAGATTATCCCAGTTGCGTCAGGTTCTGTCATAGGGCATTAGTTTGGCGGGCATGATTAAATCGTGTCCAATAGCCATGTACAATACTTTATCTGGCGATTGGGCCGGTCAACAGGCAGAACATGGGCATCATCTTAAAATCCAGGGACGAAGTGGAACTGATGCGGATTGCAGGTCAGATGGCCGCCGAAGTTCTGCAAATGATTCGTCCGTATGTAGAGCCCGGAATAACGACCGGCGAGCTCGATGAAATCTGTCACGAGTATATCACCGGGCACCAGAACGCCATTCCCGCGCCCCTGGATTACCGGGGTTTTCCGCGCTCTATCTGCACGTCTGTCAATAACGTGATCTGTCATGGCATACCCGGTGAAAAGCGCCTCAAAGACGGCGACATCATCAATATTGATATCACGGTGATCAAGGATGGCTGGCACGGAGACACCAGCAAGATGTTCCAGGTCGGCAAGCCAACCGTGAAGGGAAAACGCATTTGTGACATCGCCTACCATTCGATGGTCACCGGCATTGAAATGGTCAAGCCCGGCGTAAGGCTGGGTGACATCGGCCATGCGATCCAGAAATACGCCGAGGGGCAAAGCGGCTCCGTGGTCCGTGAATACTGCGGGCACGGTATTGGGCAGGGCTTCCACGAGGATCCGCAGGTGCTCCACTATGGGCGGCCGGATACCGGGGAGGTGCTTGTTCCCGGCATGGTTTTTACGATTGAACCGATGATCAACCTGGGGCGGCGGGAAACCCGGTTGATGCGTGACGGCTGGACCGTGGTCACTCGCGACCGCAGCCTTTCCGCCCAGTGGGAGCACACCATCGCGGTCACGGACGAGGGTTACGACGTCCTGACCCGCTTGCCCGGGGATGATCTCTGACGATGCATGGACGTCTGGCCGCACTGCCGGCTACCGGGGATTGCCTGGACTTGACACAGATCGAAGCGCTTGAGAACTCCGGCGTCATCCAGCTGGAAAGTAAAGGCGCCAACAAGAAAATCGCTGAGCTGCGGGACTACCTTCGTTCCTCGATGGAACATGCCGACAAGCTCCTGGCTGAACGTTTCTGGGACGGCGAAGACGTGGTCCAGCTGGTTCATTCCCGAGCCTGGGTGCTGGAGCAGCTTCTCTTGCTGGCCTGGCGGAAGCTGGTTCCCCTGACCGAAGGTATCGGCCTCGTTGCTGTCGGCGGATACGGGCGTGGAGAATTACACCCCGGCTCAGATGTCGATCTCCTGATCCTGTTGGACGATCGCCTGGATAAAGCGTCGTTGAAAAACGAAATAGAGCAGTTTGTCCAGTTGTTGTGGGATGCTGGTTTTTACCTGGGCCACAGCGTAAGGACGGTTTCCGAGTGCGCCGAGGATGCGGCCGGGGACGTCGTTACTGCTACGACATTCATGGAGTCGCGCCTGTTGGTAGGTTCGCTGGATTTGCTCAATCAGATGCTGGATGAGACGTCTCCCGCGAAGATCTGGAGCCCGGCGGCCTTTTTCGAGGCTAAATTCGAAGAACAGAAGCAAAGGCATGAGCGTTATCACGAAACAGCCTACAACCTCGAGCCCAATATCAAGGAAGGTCCTGGCGGGTTGCGCGATATCCAGATGATTTCGTGGGTGGCGCGTCGCCACCTGGGCTCAGAAACCCTGCACGGACTGGTTGAAAACGGCTACATCAGCGAATCGGAACACCGCGATCTTGTTGGAGGGCAGCATTTTCTATGGCGGGTCAGGTTTGCTCTGCATGACCTGGCAGGGCGGTCAGAAGACCGGTTGTTGTTTGACTACCAGCGCCAGATAGCAGAGCGTTTCGGTTTCAGGGACAGCGGCGCCAGCCTGGCCGTTGAGCAGTTCATGCAGCTTTACTACCGCACCGTGATGCGCCTGGAGCGGTTGAATGAAAGTATGCTGCAACTGTTCCAGGAAGCCCTGCTTTCCAGTGGCGATGACCTGGTTGTTGCGTTGAACGATGAATTCCAGGTGCGCAACGGCTTTGTTGAGCCGAGGTCGGATTCGGTTTTCGAGAACCGGCCCGTTGCTTTGATGGAGTTGTTTGTATTGTTGGCACATGACCCGGAGTTAAGGGGCGTAACGGCGTCCACCATCCGGTCCATTCGTGATCACTTGTATCTGGTGGACGAAGCGTTTCGTTGCAGCCAGGAAGTGAATGCCTGTTTCCTGGATCTGCTGCGGCAACCCGAGGGTGTCTACACACAGCTCAAACGGATGAATCGCTACGGTCTGCTGGCTGCCCTGATACCCGCTTTCGGTAACATCGTGGGTCGCATGCAGTACGATCTCTTTCACGTGTACACGGTGGATCAGCACACCCTGTTCGTCGTTCGCAATCTGCGACGATTCGCTTACGGCAAATACAAGGAACGGTTTCCTCACGCACGAACGGTATTCAAGCGTATTGCCAAGCCGGAACTGCTCTACCTCGCGGCCATTTTCCACGATATTGCCAAGGGGAGGGGCGGTGACCATTCTGAACTGGGCGCCGTCGATGCAGAGGCTTTTTGCGCCATGCTGGACATCGAACCGTCAGAGCGGGAAATGGTTTCCTGGCTGGTCAGGTTCCACCTGGCGATGTCCCAAACCTCGCAGCGCAAGGATCTTTCAGACCCGCAGAACATCCAGGCATTCGCCGAGTTGGTGGGTAATACCCGCTACCTGGATCACCTGTACCTGTTGACGGTCGCTGATATTGCCGCCACCAGTGCGAAGTTATGGAACAACTGGAAAAACAAGTTGTTGTGGGATCTCTACCTGGCGACAGGGGATGCCCTGCGCCGTGGGCTCGAAAACCCGATCAAGCGGGCGACCCGCATCCGTGAGACCCGTGCGGCAGCCCTAAGCCGGCTGGTGCGCCGTGGCGTGGAGACCGGTCTGATCAGCGAACTGTGGGATACCCTGCCGGATTATGCATTCTGGCGCCTGAGCCCAGATCAGCTCGAATGGACGACCGCGATCCTGGTCAAAGACGAAACCCGGGGCCGGCGGATCGCTATACGGCCGGTTCAGCCCCATGGTGTTTCCGAACTGCTGGTCAGCGTGCCCGATTACAGCGGGTTATTTGCGTCGATTACAGCGATCCTCGATGAAATGGGCCTGGACGTGATGTCGGCACGCGTGCTGACCACCAACAATGGCTGGAGTTATGACCTGTTCCAGCTGATGGATCAGCAAGGCGACGTCATCAACGAGGTGGACGCAGCTGAACTGGTTAAGCGGCTCAACCGGGTTACACGGGATGGTAAACCCCGCGCTCCCGTTCAGCGTACGGTGCCAAGGCGTCTGCGACATTTTTCAGCCACCCCCAAAATCCATTTCACCAAGGACCCGGACCAGGCGGGCACGGTTCTTCACATTCGTTGTAACGATCGGCCAGGGCTACTGTCGAGGATTGCAGCTGCGATCTTTTCACAGGAAGTCCAGGTGCATAATGCCCGCATCGCCACGTTTGGTGAGCGCGTGGAAGACACCTTCCTGATCAGCGACATGGATCATCAGCCACTGGAATCAAAAGCACTGGATGCGCTGGCTGAATCTCTCAAGAAACACATAGAAGAGGGCTAGATGGGATGAAGTCATTGATTGAAGCGGCATGGGAAGAGCGCGCAGAACTCTCGCCGGCCTCGGCGCCGCCGGACCTGAAGCAGGCCGTGGAGGAATGCCTTGACGGCCTGGAAACCGGGCGCATGAGGGTTGCAGAGCCATTGGGGCCTGCCGGGGAATGGCAGGTTAACCAGTGGCTCAAAAAAGCGGTACTGCTTTCATTCCGTCTGCATGAAAATGAAGTGATGGATGCCGGATTCACCCGCTTTTTCGACAAGCTGCCGCTGCGCTGGGGTGAGGGCTCCCATAACCCGATCGAGGAAGTGGGTGCACGGGTCGTGCCGCCCGCTACGGTCCGGCGGGGTGCGCATATTGGTCATGACGCGGTACTGATGCCCAGCTACGTGAACATTGGCGCCTGGGTGGGGCCAGGAACCATGGTGGACACCTGGGCCACGGTGGGTTCATGTGCCCAGATTGGCGCAAATGTCCACCTGTCGGGCGGCGTGGGTATCGGTGGCGTCCTGGAGCCGCTGCAGGCCAACCCTACCATCATCGAAGATAACTGTTTTGTGGGCGCCCGGTCCGAAGTGGTGGAAGGCGTCATCGTGGAACGGGGCAGCGTTCTGTCGATGGGTGTTTATATTGGCCAGAGCACCAAGATTTACAACCGCGAAACCGGCGAAATTCTGCACGGCAGGGTACCGGCAGGGTCAGTCGTTGTGCCGGGGTCGCTGCCAGCTAAAGACGGCAGCCACTCGCTGTATTGTGCCGTGATCGTAAAGCAGGTCGATGAGAAAACCCGCGCCAGTACGGGCGTCAACGAGATCTTACGCCATGTCGAATGAAGACCGTATCCACCTGGACGTATATGGAATCCGGAACTGCGACAGTTGCCGGTCCACGCTGAGATTCCTGGAATCCCGGAACGTACCCCATACATTCCATGATTTCAGGACAGAAGGGCTGGGTGAAGAACTGCTGGCCAGTTGGCTGGCCTCATCGCACCGGGATCATCTGCTCAATCGGCGCAGCACCACGTGGCGCCAGCTTTCGGAGGAGGAAAAACGGGCTGCTGAATCCAATCCCATGGCCGTGTTGCTGGAGCACCCGACGCTGATCAAGCGCCCCGTCATTACCGAGGGCCTGACCATCCTGGACGTTGGTTTTTCTCCCGATAGCCTGGAAGACTATATCTGAGCATGTCTAAAGTCCTTGATCTCACCCGGGAACTGACCGCGCGGCCGTCGATCACGCCGGATGATGCGGGCTGTCAGCGGTTGATTGCTGAACGCCTTCTGCCGCTGGGCTTCGACGTTGAATGGTTTCTTTGCGGCGATGTGAGCAATGTGCTGTTTACCCGCGGGCGCGGTTCGCCGTCGCTGTGGTTCCTGGGACATACAGACGTTGTGCCCACCGGACCGGAGGAACTGTGGACTTTTCTTCCATTTCACCCCGACGAGAAAGACGGTGAACTCTACGGTCGGGGCGTGGCCGACATGAAAGGCGCCGTCGCCGCGATGGCGGTGGCCCTGGAAACCTTTGCACAGCAGCACCCTGATCATGAAGGCCAGTTGGGCCTGCTGCTGACCAGCGACGAGGAGGGTGAATCGGTGAACGGTGTCGTGCGGGTGGCCGAAGAGCTGAAACGTCGCGGTTACAGGCCTGACCATTGCCTCGTTGGCGAGCCGTCCAGCCAGGAAGTACTGGGTGACACCGTCCGGGTGGGCCGAAGAGGCTCGATCTACGTGAAATTGCAGGTCAACGGAATCCAGGGACATACGGCCTTTCCCGAGAACCTGGATAACCCGGTGCATCGCATCGCGTCTTTCCTGGACGACCTGGTCGAACAGCACTGGGATACCGGTGATGACGATTTCCCCGCCAGTCATTGCCAGGTTGCATATCTCAAAGCAGGCACAGGCGCTGGCAATGTAACGCCGGCCCATGTGGAATTGGTCGCAAATTTCCGCAACGGCCCGGAATCGCCGGCCGATGCAATCCGCACCCGGTTCGGCAAGCTTCTGCGAAAGCATGACATCCAAGATTACGATATCCAGTGGGAAGTCATGGGAGAACCTTTCCGCAGCCCCGCAGGCAAGCTTCGGGTCGCCGTTCAGGAAGCGGTTCAGGAAGTCCTGGGTCAGTCTCCCGACCTGAACACCGGCGGCGGCACCTCCGATGGCCGCTTCATCGCCCCCCTGGGCACGGAAGTCCTGGAACTGGGCCTGATCAATCAGACCATCCACCAGATCGACGAACGCACCCCCGTCGCCGACCTCGACCGTCTTTTCGCCACTTACTATGACATCGCCCGCAGAATCATTCTCTGACAGCAGAAATTGCCAGCTTATCGAGGGATTTCATGGAGGTGGTGGGTGTGGTATTTATTTTCAGGACACGCTCAAGACATCCCTGTTCGCTCGTTCAGCCGTTCCCGACGGCCTGACGGTCCTGAAAATAAATACCACACCCACTACTTCCCCTGCCCAAACAAGGCAACTTCTGCTGTCAGAGAATGATGTTGATTTGCACGGGGTAAGCCCTCAAATTTCAGGTATACAATTTTGAGGTAATTATCATGAGAATGGACAAGCTGACGAGTAAGTTCCAGCTGGCTTTGGCGGATGCGCAAAGCCTGGCTGTGGGCATGGATCATCAGTTGATCGAACCGGCGCACGTGATGGTCGCGTTGCTGGATCAGGAGGGCGGCGCGAGCCGGCACCTGCTCAGCAAGGCTGGCGTGCGGGTGGATCAACTGAGGTCGAAATTGAGCGAGCGGCTGGAAAGCCTGCCGCGTGTGAGCGGTGCGGAAGGCGAGATCAATCTATCCAATGACCTGATCAAGATTCTCAACCTGACCGACAAGCTGGCTCAGAAGCGGGGCGATCAGTATGTTGCCAGCGAGCTGCTTATCCTGGCCGCGATGGATCTGAAAGGTCCCTTGGCGGATATCCTGAAACAGGCTGGCGCCAACCGTGAGGCCGTCGAGAAGGCGATCGAGGAGATGCGTGGAGGCGAGCAGGTGGTGGACCCGAACGCCGAGGAAAACCGGCAGGCGCTGGAGAAATACACCATTGACCTGACCGAGCGGGCGGAGCAGTCCAAGCTGGATCCGGTGATCGGGCGGGATGAGGAAATCCGGCGTTGCATCCAGGTATTGCAACGCCGCACCAAGAACAACCCCGTGTTGATTGGTGAGCCCGGAGTGGGTAAGACCGCCATTGTGGAAGGCCTGGCTCAACGGATTATCAACAACGAGTGCCCTGATGGAATTCGCGGAAAACGCGTTTTAAGCCTGGACATGGGCTCGTTGGTGGCGGGCGCGAAGTTCCGTGGTGAATTCGAGGAACGCCTCAAAGCTGTGCTCAGTGACCTGGCCAAGCAGGAAGGCAACATCATCCTGTTTATCGATGAGATTCATACCGTGGTCGGTGCCGGCAAGGCTGAGGGCGCGATGGATGCCGGCAATATGCTGAAACCGGCCCTGGCCCGTGGTGAGTTGCACTGCATCGGGGCCACCACGCTGGACGAATATCGCCAGTATGTCGAAAAGGACGCGGCGCTGGAGCGGCGTTTCCAGAAAGTCTTCGTCGGGGAGCCTTCAGTCGAAGACACCATCGCGATCCTGCGTGGGCTGCAGGAACGTTACGAAGTGCATCACGGTGTGGACATCACAGACCCTGCGCTGGTTGCTGCCGCAACCCTTTCCCACAGATATATCAGTGACCGGCAGCTACCGGACAAGGCCATCGACCTGATGGACGAGGCGGCTTCGCGCATTCGCATGGAAATCGACTCCAAGCCCGAAGCGCTCGATCGGCTGGAGCGCAAATTGATCCAACAGAAGATCCAGCGCGAAGCTCTGAAGAAAGAGTCCGATGAAGCTTCCATGAAGCGGCTGGAGGAGCTGGAGGAGAACATCGCCCAGATGGAGCGGGAGTTCTCTGACCTGGACGAAATCTGGAAGTCGGAGAAAGCGGCCGTGCAGGGCACGACCCATATCAAGGAAGAACTGGAACGGACCCGCGCCGCGCTTGAAACGGCGATGCGGGCCCAGGACCTGGCCCGGATGTCCGAACTGCAATATGGCAAGATTCCGGAGCTGGAAAAACAACTCGAAGACGCCGAAAAAGGCGAGCAGGGCGATTTCCAGCTTTTGCGTAACAACGTCACCGAGGACGAGATCGCCGAAGTGGTTTCACGCTGGACCGGTATACCGGTCTCGCGCATGCTCGAAGGTGAGCGGGACAAGCTTTTGCGCATGGAAGAGAGTCTGCACAGCCGCGTGATCGGCCAGGACGAGGCGGTGACTGCCGTGTCCGATGCGATCAGGCGCTCGCGCGCCGGGCTGTCCGACCCGAACCGGCCGATCGGCTCGTTCCTGTTCATGGGACCGACGGGTGTGGGCAAGACCGAACTGTGCAAAGCTTTGGCCGAGTTCATGTTCGACACCGAAGAAGCCATGGTGCGGATCGATATGTCCGAGTTCATGGAAAAACACTCCGTCTCACGGCTGGTGGGCGCCCCTCCGGGATACGTGGGCTACGAGGAAGGCGGTTACCTGACCGAAGCGGTGCGTCGCCGGCCTTACTCGGTCATCCTGATGGATGAAATCGAAAAGGCGCATCCGGATGTGTTCAACATCCTGCTGCAGGTGCTGGACGATGGCCGCCTGACCGATGGTCATGGCCGCACCGTGGATTTCAGGAACACCGTGATTGTCATGACATCCAACCTGGGGTCCCAGCGGATCCAGGAACTGGCGGGTGAGGGTTACGAGGCCATGAAAACGGCCGTGATGGATGTGGTCGGACAGCATTTCCGTCCCGAATTCATCAACCGCGTCGATGAAATGGTTGTATTCCATCCGCTGGACAGGGAGCAGATCAAGCTGATTGCCGGAATTCAGCTGGCCAACCTGCGCGGCCGGGTTGAGAGCAACGGCTTCGAACTGGAGTTCTCGGATGATGCGATGAACCTGATCGGCGAAGCAGGCTTTGACCCGGTTTACGGGGCCAGGCCGCTGAAGCGTGCCATCCAGCAGCAGATTGAGAATCCCCTGGCGCAGAAGATCCTGTCCGGCGAATATGCTCCGGGAGATACGATCACCGTCACGGTTGAAGACGGCCGATTCGTTTTTGCTTAGCGGGACGGTAAATGCAGGCGGCGACTGCGCTCGCCCAGCGGGCGCAGGAACTGGCCGAACAGGTCGAAGCTCAGAGCGGCTGACTGGTCGATGAGCTCGTGGGTCTGTTGCTGGATCGTGGCTGCATCGCCGCGCCGCCCATTGGCCTGAAGGTCTTCCAGGTACTCAGGCAAACTGAGCCAGCGATTGATCAGCCGTTCATCCAGTTCCAGGTGGCACTGCAGGCCATAGGCGTTGTGCCCATAGCGGAATGCCTGGTTTTCGCAGGTCTGCGACCGGGCCATGTGAATGGCGCCATCAGGCAGCTCAAAGGTATAGCCGTGCCATTGAAACACCGGGTGGGGCTCGTGCAGCGCACAAAACAGCGGGTCCGTAGACGCCTGCACCGTGGGCTCGAGATCGTACCAGCCGATTTCCCACTCTTTCATGGGGCGCACACCGCCCCCCAGGGTATAAGCCAGGAGTTGGGCGCCCAGGCAGATGCCCAGCACGGGAATTTCGCGCTTCAGCGCTTCCTCGATGCAGCGCATTTCGACATTCAGATGAGGATAGACATCACCCTGGTCGGGCATTTGCGGGCCACCCAGCACAATCAGTGCATCGTAGCGGCTGATGTCGGGACGGGCATCAGGGTCGCGGTGGAAATTGATATACCGGATCCGGTGACCCCGGTTGCGGAGCATCGGATCGAGGGTGCCGAGCGGTTCTGCCGGCACATGTTGAAAAACCATGACTTTTGCCATCAGCTGTTGGCGCGAACCTGTCCGCTGCCACGAACCACCCACTTATAGCTGGTCAGCTCGGGCAAGGCCATCGGGCCGCGGGCATGGAGCTTTTGTGTACTGATACCGATTTCCGCGCCCATTCCGAACTGCGCGCCATCGGTGAACGCGGTGGAGGTATTGGCATATACCGCGGCAGCATCCACCTGGTTGAGGAATTTTTCAATGACAACGGGGTCTTCGGCGACGATGGCCTCGGAGTGTTTCGAGCTGTGGTGATGAATATGATCAAGTGCTTCATCCAGCCCTGAAACCGTCTTTATCGACATGCGCAGGGAAAGAAACTCCTGCCCGAAATGTTCCTCTTCGGCCCGGTTCAGTGGGCCGGCATAGTGACCAGCCAGGGATTCATAGGTTTGCGGGTCAGCGAACACTTCTACGCCATGTTCTTCGCCCATGGTCTCCATCAGGCCGGGTAGTTCAGGCAGTAAAGTACTATCCAGAACCAATGTATCCAGTGCATTACAGACACTGACCCGGCGGGTCTTCGCATTGGTAATGATGGCTTTTGCCCGGGCAAGATCAGCACTGCTGTGGACGTAGGTATGGACGATGCCGGCCCCGGTCTCGATCACGGGAATCCGGGCGTTATCGCGAACGAAATCAATCAGGCCTTTGGACCCCCGGGGAATGGCCAGGTCGATATAGCCGGTGGCCTGCAGAATCTGCGGCAGGAATTCGCGCTGTGGCGGCGCCAGGAAAACAGCAGCAGTACTGATACCGTGTGCCGCCAGGACCTCGTGCATGAGACGAACGATCACGGTGTTGGTGTCGTGTGCGTCGCTGCTGCCCTTTAGGACGCAGGCATTGCGTGTTTTCAGGCACAGCGCAAAGACATCGAACGTGACGTTCGGCCGTGACTCGAAAATGACCGCAATGACGCCCATCGGCACACGTACTTTGCTCAGTTCCAGGCCATTGTCCAGTTGCTTTTGTTCGAGCACTTCGCCGACCGGTGAGGGCAAACCGGCGACGAAACGCAGGTCGTCGGTGATCGCTGCAAGGCGCTCGGGGTTCAACAGCAGCCGGTCGTACTTGGGGTCGCTTTCGGGCATGCGTGCCAGGTCAAGGCGATTCGCCGCAAGGATGTCGTCGCTGGCCTGCAGGGCTTTGTCCGCCAGGCCATTGAGGATGGTGCGAATGGAATCATCCGTGCGTCCGGCCAGTTCACGCGCTGCATCGCGTGTGCGTGCCAGGCCGGCTTTCAGAGATTTCTGCTGATCATCCACGCGCATGTTTCCGTCAATCCATCAGGTAGAGGTAATCGTAATGGATCAGAGCTTTTTGTCCACGCTTTCCTTTCAGTCTGTCTGCGTCTTCATGATGGTAACTGGCTCTTCCGCATCCAAGGACATCACCCTTCCGGTTACGAATCTGGATCACGTCTCCCTGGTTGAAAGAGCCTTCGACCGATTCGATACCGACAGGTAACAGGCTCGCCAGGCGACTGCTGTCTCGCAGCGCCGTTTCCGCTCCTTCATTGACGATGACATGACCTGCTGCATGATCGTCCGCGCTGGCCAGCCAGCGTTTGGCCGGGGAAGCTTCGCGCAGGGCGGGAAAACGGGTACCTGCATGTTCTGTGCCGGTGATCTTCACCAGGATATCCGGATCGCTGCCATCGGCAATCACGACTTCCGTGCCCAGGCGCGCCGTCTTGCGCGCGATCGACAACTTGCTGTGCATGCCACCCCTGCCCAGGGCCGATGCGCCGCGCTGCACGATATCTTCGATCTGGTGCCGGTCATCGTCCCAGGTTGCAATGCAGGACGATTCCGGATGCTCGGGGTCGCCATCGAAGACGCCCGGCACGGTGCTCAGCAGGCACAGCAAATCCGCGTTCACCATCCCCGCCAGCAAGCCAGCCAGTTCATCGTTGTCGGTGAACATCAGTTCCGTGATGGCCACCACATCGTTCTCGTTAATAATGGGGACAATCCCGGCCGTCAGCAGGGCCTCGATACATCCGCGCATATTGAGGTAGTGACGGCGCGTTTGAAAATCACTTTTGCTGGTCAGTACCTGCGCAATGGTCAGGCCGTCCTGCTCGAACAGGGCGCGGTAGGTTTCCATCAACCGTACCTGCCCGGTGGCCGCCATGACCTGCTTGCGTGCGACCGGATCGCTGACCCGCTGCAAGCGGTTGCTGGCGATACTGCTGCCTGCAGCCACTGCGCCCGATGAAACCAGCAGAACCTGCCAGCCATCGGCGGTCAGCGTACACAGCTGCCTGACCAGGCTTCCCAGTACGTCGCGGTTGAGTTCACCCCGCGTATCGCACAGCACCTGGCTGCCGATTTTTACAACGATTCTGCGACCCACAAATACGCTTCCGGCTTACAGTCCGAGGACTTCCGTGCCCTGTTCGAACACGATATCCACAGGGATTTCGGCGGAGGCGAGCCGGTCCAGGTCAGCCTGTAATTCCGGGCTCACGCTGCCCATCTCGGCGACAAAGGTATTGACGGTTTCGTAATCGCCATTGCCCTGCAGGGTCAACAGGCGGTTGCTCAGATCCTTGACGGCCTGCTCGAATTCCGGAAGGTTGATCCGGTAGGTTCCGGTTTCCGCGTCCCGGCTGAACGCGCCGGCCTGTTTAAAGAAATTGAAGCGGATCATGTTGGCCTTGCCATGAGCGCTGCTGGCGCCGAAGCGTACCGAACGGAAAATGCCGGCCATGAAGGTGACGTAATCATCCATCAGTTCGCCTTCGGTGATTTCCCCTTTCTCCCGCAATTTTTGAACCATGTACAGCCCAAGAATGTCCGCCTTGCCTTCTTCCAGGGCCGAGGCGTGGTCTTTCATGGCATGGCGTACCGTGTTACTGCCGTCCAGCGTGTTCTTGATGCCCAGTCCATGCGCGACTTCGTGGAACATGGTGTTGCCAAAAAACGAGTCAAAAGTAATGTGCTGGCGTTGATCTTCAGCGATCAGCATCTCCGAGATGGGCACCAGGATCTGGTTGTACTTGGCCAGCATGGCGTTCTTCAGCTGCAGCCGGCGTGTACCCTTGGCCAACTGGACTTCTTCGTCGTTGGGCAGGTTGATGGCGATGGTCTTGGAACCGGCATTGGAGTGGCCGGCGTAATAAACCACATCATACGCATTGAGATCAGCGTCTGATCCCGGCATTTCCTGCTTGTACTCATCCGGCACCGGCAAACCCACCTGCAATTCCGGCAGGTACTGCGCGAACCGCGCCAGGCGCTCGCTCCACTCCATGTCCTTGATCAATACGTAGGATTCATAGGCAGCGCGATAGCCAAACAAAAGGTCTTCGTAAGTCTCGATGGGGCCGATCACCAGTTCGATCGGATTATTTTTCATGTCCATCCAGGCCATATCGGAAGCCTGGAATTCGTCGTTCACCAGGGCCGCTGCCCGCATCACCAGGTAGTTGGCGAATTCCGGGTCGGTAGCGAGTTCGGCAGCCTGGCGCAGCAGGCCGGCTGCTTCAGCCAGTGGTTCCGCATACGCCTGGCTGAACGGTACCAGGTACAGTTCGCCATTTTCATTGCGCTTCACCAGCGTATAAAGACCTTCTTTGCCTTCCTGGTCCCAGGCTTCGAATTCTTCCTTGCTCATGTCGGCAGGGTAGAACCGGGCACCCGGCGGTTTGGGTCCTGCGCTTTCGACAAACGGCTGATCGGCAGCCAGCCGGTCCCAGGGTCCATAGTTGATTTCAGCGAATCGTCTCTGGTCCGGATCACTGATCGACTCCAGTAAGGGTTCCCGGTCGCCATAAGCCTGCAGCCAAAACAGGTCATCCATGATTTTTGACGCCCTGATCAGCAGCGGGACCATCTGCTTTTGCTGGTTGTCCAGGTGACCCAGGTCTGCGGTCAGCCGGACCGTGGCATAGATTTCGTAGCGCGCATTCCTCGGCTCGGGCGCTTTTGCTGCTGGTTCCTCCCGGACGGCGACTGCGGCTTCACCGACAGTTTCAACAGGGGGTGGCTCAGCCTGTTGACAGGCGGCAAGGATCAACAGGGCGGCAATGGACAGGATTCGTTGGGCTTTCATTGAAATCACTCCGAAAAAAGACTTGGAAGCAAGCGCTAAATGATATCAGACCCTATGAGGTCCGGCCTGTAGAAAACAGCCGAAACTGTCCCCATTTATGGTCTCATCACTTATAATTGTCCGGTTTTACCAAGGTTTAATGAAATGCCAATTTACGAATACAAATGTGCTTCCTGTGGTCATGAGCTGGAAAAACTTCAGCGCATCAGCGATGAACGGCTCAAAGACTGTCCCGATTGTGGCGAGCCAGAGCTTCATCGGCTGGTTTCTGCGGCCGGTTTCCGCCTGAAGGGCGGCGGCTGGTATGAAACCGACTTCAAGAAAGATGGCAAGAGAAACCTTCACGATTCGGGCTCTTCAAAAAATGAGTCTTCCAGCAAGGTTACAGCGGCAGCAAACAAGAGCAAGCCGTCAGAAAGCAAGCCTGCTGCGGCGACCCAGTCGGAGAGCAAGCCCAAACCCTCGAGTTCCGGAGCATAAACAATGCGCACTCATCTTTGCGGCGAAGTAAATGAACAACTGGCTGATCAACCCGTTCAGCTGTGTGGCTGGGTAGATCGCCGCCGGGATCTGGGTGGCCTGATTTTTATTGGTCTTCGAGATCATGCAGGCATTATCCAGGTGGTCGTCGAGCCTGACAGTCCGGCGTTCAGGGATGCAGAGGCGGTTCGGAACGAATTTTGCGTCCGCATATCGGGCACGGTTCGGATGCGGCCTGAAAGCCAGTGGAATGAGTCCATGGCGACCGGAAAAGTGGAAGTGCTGGCCGACAAAGTCGAATTGCTCAACGCCTCGGCGCCCATGCCGCTGTTGATGACCGACGAGGATGGCGAGGAAATCCGGCTGAAGTATCGCTACCTGGACCTGCGGCGTCCACGCATGCAGCACAATCTTCGAACCCGGGCGAAGATGTACAAGGCCATTCGGAACAGCCTGGATGACAAGGGGTTTACCGAATTCGAGACGCCGATGCTGACCAAGGCGACCCCCGAAGGCGCGCGCGATTACCTGGTGCCCAGCCGCGTTAACGCAGGCCATTTTTTTGCGCTGCCGCAGTCTCCGCAATTGTTCAAACAGTTGCTGATGATGTCCGGCATGGACCGGTACTACCAGATCGCCCGTTGTTTCCGCGACGAAGACCTCAGGGCGGACCGCCAGCCGGAGTTCACCCAGCTGGATATCGAGATGGCGTTCGTGGAAGAAGCCGATGTACAGGAACTGGCCGAAACCATGATTCGGGACGTGTTCCGGGAAACGCTGGATGTTGAATTGCCGCAGCCTTTTCCGCGCCTGAGCTGGCACGAGGCGATGGACCGCTATGGTTCCGACAAGCCGGATCTGCGAATACCGATGGAGCTCTCTACGGTGGACGAGCACGTCGCACACGTTGAGTTCAGGGTGTTTTCCGGCCCGGCAAACGACGAAGGTTCCAGGGTGGCAGCGTTACGGGTTCCGGGTGGGGCGGAGTTATCCCGCAAACAAATTGATGAATATACTGAGTACGCCGGGCGCTACGGTGCGCGCGGGCTGGCCTGGGTCAAGGTCAATGACGCCGCGGCCGGCCTGGCAGGGTTGCAGTCGCCCATCGCCAAGTTCCTGGACGACAAGGCCTGGCAGGGTATTGCTGCAGCAACAGCCGTCGAAACTGGCGACATACTGTTTTTCGGTGCCGGGGAATGGCTCACCGTCAGCACCTTCATGGGCGCATTGCTGGTCAAAACGGGGCAGGATCGCGGACTGGTACAGGAAGGCTGGCAGCCGCTTTGGGTCAATGAATTCCCGATGTTCGAGTGGGATGAAGACGCCCAGCGGCACATGGCGATGCACCACCCGTTTACCGCGCCGGCCGATGCCGATCCGCAGGAATTGCTGGCCAACGCCTCCGACGCGCTGTCGAAAGGCTACGACATGGTTCTGAACGGCTCCGAGATTGGCGGCGGTTCGATACGTATCCACAATCCACAGATGCAGCAGGCGGTTTTCAAGCTGCTGGGTATTGGCGAAGAGGAAGCGCAGCAGAAATTCGGTTTTCTGCTGGATGCGCTCAAGTATGGATGCCCGCCACATGGCGGCATTGCGTTCGGCCTGGACAGGATCGCGGCGTTGATGTCGGGTGAAGATTCCATCCGTGACGTCATCGCTTTCCCCAAGACCACCACGGCACAATGCCTGCTGACCTCGGCGCCTTCGCCGGTATCAGACGAACAGTTGGCCGAGCTGCATATACGTAACGTCAGCAAGGGCAGTTGAAGCCGGACGAGCGCAGGGGTGTAAGCGCCGCGCTGGCGGCCTATATTTTCTGGGGCCTGGCGCCGATCTACTTCAAGCTGATCCAGTCGGTATCGGCCAGCGAAGTGATTGCCCACCGCGTTTTGTGGTCGATTCCCCTGCTGGCGCTTTTCCTGTTCTTTCGTGACGGTTCTGAGTTCTGGCAACGTATGCGCCTGCCGCGCCGAACCATTCTGACGCTGCTGCTGTCAGGTGTGCTGGTGATGAGCAACTGGCTGGTGTTCGTCTGGGCCGTGGTCAACGACCAGGTACTGGCCACCAGCCTGGGCTATTTCATCGGGCCGCTGGTCAATTTCCTGCTGGGGTTCCTGTTTCTGAAAGAGCGCCTGACGCACATCCAGTCACTGGGAGTGTTTATAGCAGCTTCCGGCACGGTTTACCTGGGCTGGTTTCTTGGCACGCCACCCTGGATCTCCCTGACACTGGCGTTTTCGTTCGGTTTTTACGGGCTGATCCGGAAAAAACTCGATGTTGGCCCTATGGTTGGCATGCTTTGGGAAACTTCGCTGATCGCACCGCTTGCGATCGCATTCATGGTGTGGTCATTTCATAACGGCACGCTGATGTTCGGTGCCGGGAACCTGAACACGGATTTTCTGCTGGTGCTGGCCGGGCCGGTCACGATTCTTCCACTGGTCTGGTTTAACATGGCCGCGCGCAGACTGCGCCTCAGCACGCTGGGTTTCTTTCAGTACATTGCGCCATCGATGACCTTCCTGCTGTCTGTTTTTGTTTACGGCGAGGCATTCACCCAGGGCCATGCGGTGGCTTTTGCCTCGATCTGGCTGGCGCTGGCGATGGTTTCGGCCGAAACCATCGCCCGATCCCGTCGGACCAGGGTGCGATGACCGGATGACAGCGCAAACGGAAGTTATCCTGGTGCACGGCCTTTGGTTCGGATCCTGGGCGATGGCCAGCCTGGCCAAAAAGCTCGAGGCATCAGGTTTCCACTGCCGGCGTTACTCCTATCACACGACCGCCGGAGACCTGGATGTGCATGCAGCCGGACTGAGGGAATTCGTTCGCGAGTCCTCTTGCAACATCGTACATTTTGCAGCCCATAGCCTGGGCGGCCTGGTCACCCTGAGCATGCTGCAGTCGTTCGATGAGATTGCCGGGGGCAGGGTGGTGCTGATGGGCAGCCCGCTCGGTGGAAGCATCACCGCGCAAAAAGCCGGCCAGATTCCGGGTGCGAAGCGCTTGCTGGGCGAAATTCGCCCGGCGCTGCACCAGGGTTACGGACAGTTTCCCGAAGGACGTGATATCGGCATGATTGCCGGCACGAAAGGCTTTGGCCTGGGAATGCTGGTGGGTGGTGTCGGCGGGCCGGGTGACGGCACGGTTGCGACGCGGGAGACACGCATGGCCGGGTTGGCGGATCATATTGAAATTCCGGTCACGCATACCGGGATGCTGTATTCCGGGGAAGTCGCTAATCAGGCGGCATACTTTCTTCGCACGGGTGGCTTCCAGCACCCGCCCGCATGCTAAAATATCAGGTTAAGTTATCTACCAAGGAAACAGCTCTTATGGCTGGACACAGTAAATGGGCGAATATCCAGCATCGCAAGAAAGCGGTGGACGCCAAGCGCGGAAAAATTTTCACGCGGGTTAACCGGGAACTCACGGTTGCCGCACGCGAAGGCGGCAGTGATCCCGACGCCAATCCACGGTTGCGCCTGGCCATCCAGAAGGCCAATGCAGCCAACATGCCCAAAGACACCATCGAGCGCACCATCAAGAAAGCGGCGGGTGAACTGGAAGGTGTGACTTACGAGGAAATCCGTTACGAGGGTTATGCACCCAACGGCGTGGCGGTCATGATCGACACGCTGACGGACAATCGTAACCGGACCGTTGCCGAAGTGCGCCACGCGTTCAGCAAGCATGGCGGAAACCTGGGCACTGATGGTTCCGTGGCTTACCTGTTCAGCAAAATCGGCGTTTTGAATTTCGGTCCCGGCACCTCCGAAGATGACGTGATGGAAATCGCGCTGGAGGCCGGTGCGGACGATGTGGTTGCCGAAGACGATGGGTCGATCGAAGTCGTGACTTCCCCTGAGGTTTTCACAGACGTGGTCACCGCGATGGAAGAGGGCGGACTGACACCGGCTAATTCGGAGGTCACCATGCGCGCCAGCCTGGAAGTGGAGATGGATGTTGAAAGCGGTCAGAAGGTCCTTCGCTTCCTGGATGTGCTCGAGGACCTGGACGATACCCAGGCGGTGTATTCCAACGCGGACATCCCCGATGAGGCGTACCAGGACTGATGCGGATACTGGGCATTGATCCGGGTTCCCGTTTTACAGGCTTTGGCATTATCGAAGTGAGCGGGGGGCGGACTCTGCACGTGCACCAGGGAGTGATCAAGGCAGGCACAGGAGAGTTCCCCGAACGCCTTGGCATTATTTTCAGCGGTGTCAGTGATTTGATCGACGAATTCAGTCCCGATGAATTCGCTATTGAGAATGTATTTGTCAGCAAGAATGCGGCCTCGGCCCTGAAGCTGGGGCAGGCGCGCGGTGCGGCGATTTGTGCGGCCATTGCCAGGGGCCTGCCGGTTTCAGAATATTCCCCGCGATCGGTAAAGCAGGCCATTGTTGGGCGGGGCAGCGCCGATAAAGTACAGATCCAGCACATGGTTACCGTGCTGCTGCAATTGAAAGAAAAACCGGCTGAAGACGCCGCCGATGCGCTGGCTGTGGCATTATGTCACCAGCATACGCAGCAAACCACGGAACGGATGCAGGCACTACAACAACGATGATCGCACGCCTGGCAGGAACCCTGATTCACAAACAGCCACCGATCATGGTGATCGACGTCTCCGGCGTCGGTTACGAAGTCGAAGCCCCGCTGTCTGTATTCTACAACCTGCCGGAACTCGGACAGCCCATCGTCATACTCACGCACTTGTCCATCAAGGACGACAGTCACACCCTGTATGGTTTTTCCAGTGAAGCTGAGCGAATCCTGTTTCGCCAGTTACTGAAGATCAGCGGTATCGGCGCTAAGCTCGCGCTGACCATCCTGTCCGGCGCCAGCGGCGACGAACTGGCCCGGTTTGTCGCCGAAGGTGATACGGCCGCGCTGACCCGTCTGCCTGGAATCGGCAAAAAAACCGCCGAACGCATCATCATTGAGCTGCGGGACAAGCTGGACGTGCTGCCGGTTGCTGCAACACCCGCGTCTGGAGGTGGCGACACGCTGCCGGCAAACGCAACGAGCGAGGCCATCACGGCACTGAATGCGCTGGGCTACAAGCCCCAGGTGTCCAGCAGCCTGGTGCGCAAAGTCGCGAAGCCGGACATGAATGTTGAAGAAATAATCCGCCTTGCGCTGCAATCGACGGTGAAGACTTAAATGAGTGAAGCAGAAGACCGAGTGGTATCTCCCGAAGACAGTGTTGAGGATTTCGCGCTGGATGCCAGCCTGCGTCCGAAGACCATGGATGAGTATATCGGGCAGCCCGCCATGCGCGAAAAGCTCGGAATTTTCCTGGAGGCGGCAAGGCGTCGCAGTGACGCGCTGGACCACACGCTGATATTCGGCCCTCCCGGCCTGGGTAAAACGACGCTCGCTCACGTTATTGCGCATGAGCTTGGCGTCAGCCTGCGGCAGACTTCCGGTCCGGTGCTGGAACGCGCCGGCGACCTGGCGGCCCTGCTGACCAACCTGCAACCCGGTGATGTGTTGTTCGTGGATGAGATCCACCGTCTTTCGCCGGTAGTGGAGGAGGTGTTGTACCCGGCCCTCGAAGATTTCCAGATTGATATCATGATTGGAGAAGGCCCGGCGGCCCGCTCGATCAAACTGGACCTGCCGCGATTTACGCTGGTGGGTGCAACGACCCGGGCCGGATTGCTGACATCGCCGCTTCGTGACCGTTTTGGCATTGTAGAGCGTCTTGAATTCTACAGCGCCGAAGAATTGTCCCTGATTGTCACACGATCGGCACGGATTCTGCAGATTGGTATAGATAATGAAGGGGCGATGGAAATCGCGAGCCGATCCAGGGGGACCCCGCGGATCGCCAATCGCCTGTTGCGCCGGGTGAGGGATTTTGCCGAGGTCAAAGCCGACGGGCATATCGACCAGCGCATAGCAGCTTCGGCCATGGAAATGCTGCAGGTGGATGAACAGGGTTTCGATACGATGGATCGCAGATTGTTGAAAACGATCATCGAACATTTTGACGGTGGGCCGGTGGGCGTGGAAAGTATCGCGGCTTCGCTGTCAGAAGAGCGCGGCACGGTGGAGGACGTGCTGGAGCCCTACCTGATTCAGCAGGGCTACATTACGCGCACAGCGAGAGGACGCATGGCGACTTCGAAAGCATACCGCCATTTCGGGCTGGAAAAACCAGCCGATGGCAGCAAAGACCTGTTCAGCGCGAGGTAGCGGCAGGTGAACTAAACGGCGAGGCTTTTGTCTGGCAAATAGGGCTCGAGCCTGATGGAGATAATAAAAAATGCAGAATGATTTACAAGTCTGGCAACTAATCATGGAAGCCAGCTGGATGGTGAAAGGGGTGATGGGCATCCTGTTGCTGGCATCGGTCGCCTCCTGGGTGATCATTTTCAGAAAACGGCAGATTTTGTCGAAAGCGGAAAAAGAAGCGAACAGCTTCGAAGAAAAATTCTGGTCAGGCACCGACCTGACGGCCCTTCATGAAGGCATTACCGGTGCGCACCGCGTCAGCAAGGGCATGGAACGAATTTTCGATTCCGGTTTTTCGGAGTTCCTGAGAATGCGCCAGCAGGGCCGGATGGGGCCCAATGCCCTGGTGGAAGGCGCTCAGCGTTCCATGCGAATCGCCCTGACCCGCGAAACCGAAGACCTCGAGAACCACCTGAACTTCCTGGCCACGGTCGGTTCAACCAGTCCTTATGTCGGCCTGTTCGGCACGGTCTGGGGCATCATGACCTCATTTCACCAACTGGCCAACGTCAACCAGGCGACCATTGCCATGGTGGCGCCCGGTATTTCTGAAGCCCTGATCGCCACCGCGATGGGCCTGTTCGCCGCCATTCCCGCGGTGATTGCCTATAACCGGTATTCAAACCAGGTGGAGCGGCTGGAAGTGCGTTACGACAACTTCAAAGAGGAGTTCTCCAGCATCCTGCAGCGGCAGGCGCACGTGCTTAAAGAGGAATAAATCTCATGGAGACAGCAAGAGGACGCCGCCGCCCCATGGCAGAAATCAACGTCGTACCGTATATCGACGTGATGCTGGTGTTGCTGGTGATATTCATGATCACTGCGCCACTGCTCAACCTGGGTGTTGAAGTGGAACTCCCCAAAGCCGACGCCGAACCCATGGACACGCAGGAGAACGACGAGCCGCTGGTGATTACCGTGCTGCAAAACGGCGACCTCTATCTGAATGCCGGTGGCGACCTCGATGGCACCAGCAGCGGACTGATCGATCCGGAATCCCTGGTCACCATGGTCAGCGCAATCGTCAGCCGCAACCCGGAAATCCAGGTGCTGGTGGGTGGCGATGAGCGTGCTAACTATGGCCAGGTGTACCAGGCAATGGTTTTGCTGCAAAAAGCAGGAGTGACCAAGGTCGGCCTGATGAGCGATCCGATGGAACTGGGGCTCGGGCCGGAGGGGGACGCGGAGTAAGCCGTGAGTTTCTGGCAGGAATTCAATGCACGGCTCAGGGCGCTTGGACTGGCGCTGGGCGTACACGGCCTGATGGCTGCGCTGGTCGTGCTGGGCACGATGAACTGGGAGCCGTTTCGTAAACCCCAGAACCTGGGGCTGACGATCGAAGCGGTGATTGTCGACACGACCGAGATCAAGAAACAGCGTGACGCTGCAAAACAGGCTGCAGAAATGGAAGACAGGCGGCGCCAGCGCAACGAAGAGCTGGAGCGCCAGAAGCAGCGGGAGCAGGAACAGCAGAAGCAGCGTGAAAAAGACGCAGCCGAAAAACGGCAACGGGAACTGGAAGAGCAAAAGAAACGCGATGCGCAGGATCGCCTGCAGAAACTCCGGATGGAGCGCGAACGTAAGCTGGAGGATGAGCGGCTGAAGCAGCAGCGGGAACTGGATCAGATCACGGCTGAACGCGAAGCAGCTGAGAGAAACCGCAAAATCGAGGAAGAGCGGCTCAAGCAGATCGAAGCCCGCAAGGACAAGGAACTACTGGAACAGCAGCGGCTGCAGCGTGAAGCAGCAGTGCAGCGCCAGGCAGACCAGGAGGCCAGGGAATTCCGGGCCGGGCAAGTGGCTCAGTTAAGCGATAAATACCAGGCTGCCATTCAGCAGTTTGTGACACAGAACTGGTTGCGACCGCCGACAGCCCAGCCCGGTTTGCGATGCACACTAAAGATCGTGCAGATACCGGGGGGCGAGGTGATTTCTGCTGCGATCTCCGGACAATGCAACGGTGATGAAGCCACCCGCCGTTCGATCCTGGCAGCGGTGGAAAGAGGCGGCGCACTGCCGTATCGTGGCTTCGAAGATGCGTTTGCGAGAGAAATTGACTTTATTTTTATCTACGACGGTGACTGACAACGTGAAAAAATTATGCTTCATCCTGTTTGCCCTGGTGACTTTCCAGACGGCCCACGCTCAGCTGGAAATTGAAATCATCAGCGGCAATGCCAGTGCACTGCCGATTGCTATTGTGCCTTTCCAGTGGCTGGACGCGACCCCACCGCCGGCCGACAGTGTCGACCAGGTAATTTCCGGTGATCTCTATCGATCCGGCCTGTTCGATCCCATGGAGGTGGCAGACATGGCCGAAAAGCCGGTGGAGGCGGAAGACATCCGGTTTGGCACCTGGCGTTTGTTGAAGGTCGATTACGTCGTCATTGGCAAGGTTCGCACCCCCACGGATGGCCAGGGGCACGAAATCATTTACCAGCTGTTCGACGTGCATACACAGGAAATGATGCTGTCGCGTATCACCACAGTGGGGCTGGGTGATTTGCGCTACGGTTCACACAAGGTTGCCGATGCCATTTATGAAGCACTGACCGGTGTTCCCGGCGCATTCGCCACCCGGATCGCCTACATAACTTCGACCGGGCTGGGTGCTGATCAGCGCTATGAGCTGGTGGTGGCGGACGCGGATGGTTTCAGCCCGCAATCCATCGTGGGTTCGCCGGAACCTCTACTGTCGCCGGCCTGGTCTCCGGACGGACGCAAGCTGGCGTACGTTTCATTTGAGAAGGGCAACTCGGCCATTTACATGCAGGATGTCTCCACGGGCGCGCGGGAATTGATCTCCAGCGGCAAAGGCATCAACGGCGCACCCTCATTCTCGCCGGACGGTAAGAAAATGGCGCTGACGCTGTCCAAATCCGGCAACCCTGAAATTTACGTCCTTGACAGGGCAACCGGTCGTTTGCAGCAGATTACTCAGCACTGGTCGATCGATACTGAGCCCGTATGGGCACCTGACGGCCGCTACATTTACTTCACCTCGGACCGGGGTGGGCGCCCGCAGATTTACCGTGTTTCACCCAGCGGTGGATCGCCCGAACGCGTGACGCTCGAGGGTGATTACAATGCCCGCGCCAGTGTTTCGCCGGACGGGCGCAGAATTGCTGTAGCGCAGGGCAGAGGAAACGAGTATCGTATAGCCGTCTGGGATATCAAAACCGAGCGATTTACCGTACTGACGCCAGGCAAACTGGATGAATCTCCCAGCTTTGCACCGAACGGCAGTATGATTTTGTATGCGACCCGGGAGGGCATCCGGGGCGTGTTGTCTGCTGTTTCAGCAGACGGCAACGTCAGGCAGAGGCTGATTCTGAGCGAGGGGGACGTTCGGGAGCCCGCATGGTCGCCGGTAATCAGGTAGAATATCCGGATAAATTCAGGGAGCAGCCGTAGAGGACGGCTCGAAGATAATAAACCAGGAGAAAATGATGAAAAGCGCATGGCGATTGACTCTCGCACTAATGATTGCAATGACTCTGGCGGCATGCCAGACCACCCCGGAAGCAGAGCCGGAACCGGAACCCACTCCCGATACTTCAGGCACGGATGTGGATACCTCGGGCGCACCTGATCCCCGGGATTATTCGGACGCACGTAATTTCGACAACCCGGAAAGCCTGTTGTCCAAGCGTGTGATCTACTTTGATTTCGACAAATCGACGGTCCGTCCGGAATATCGGGCCATTGTCTCCGCACATTCGGCTTATGCAGCGGCCAATTCAACCGCCCGGGTTACGCTTGAAGGCCACGCCGATGAGCGCGGTACCCGCGAGTACAACCTCGGCCTTGGCGAGCGTCGTGGTAACTCCGTGACCGGCCTGATGTCGGCCCAGGGAGCCCGCGGTAACCAGCTGACCGTTGTCAGCTATGGCGAAGAACGCCCGACCTGCCGCGTCAGCGAAGAAGACTGCTGGTCCATGAACCGGCGAGTGGAGATCATTTACACAGCAAGATGATGAACAGTCGCCGCGTTAGCCATAAGACCCTGGTGGTCAGCCTCGTGCTGGCCACCATTATTTCTACCTCTGCGATCCTTCCGGCCCAGGCCCAGGATGCCGATACTTCGGCGATGGCAAACCTGGTCATCCAGGTACAGGAACTGCAGGACGAAGTCCGGACATTGCGCGGGCAGTTCGAAGAGCAGACCCGCGAACTGGAGAACCTGAAGCGTCGTCAGCGCGACCAGTACCTGGATCTCGATCAGCGCCTGTCCGACACGCGTAATGCGCGACCGGTAACAGGCGGCAGTCCGGTAAGCGGCGGCCCGGCCCAGCCCGGACCGGCAACACAACCACCGGCCCAGGATGTTCCTGACGTTCGCGAACCCATGGAATCACAATCCCAGGTAATCGGTATTGGCCAGCCAGTAGCCCAGGTTCAGTCTCCGGCCGCATCTGCCGCTGATGAAAAAGCCGCATACGACATGGCCTTCCAGGCCCTGAAGGAATTGCGTTACGCAGACGCTGCGGAAGACTTCCAGTCATTCCTCGACCAATACCCCGCCAGCGAGTACGCCGATAACGCGCAGTACTGGCTGGGTGAGTCCTATTACGTCACCCGTAATTACGACATTGCACTGAAGGCGTTCCAGACCCTGCTCGACAGCTATCCCGAAAGCCCCAAAGGCCCGGACGCTCTGCTCAAAGTCGGTTACACCCATTACGAACTGGAGCAATGGGACAGCGCCCGCGCGGCCCTGACCCAGGTTCAGGAAAATTATCCTGATACCACGCTGTCGCGTCTGGCCGAAAACCGTTTACGGTCAATGCGAATGGAAGGCCATTACTAGGAACCCGAAGGTTACCCCAATTCCACGGTTCTGACTTGCCCAGGCACGCCTGCTCACTACACTTCCTTTACCCCATAGCTTTGGCTATGGGGTGCAGTCCAGTATGGCAATCAGCCGTACCTGTTCCGCATCATAATCCGTGGAATTGGGGTAACCTTCGGGTTATGGGCTATTTCTTAAGGAGAATTCAGTGAACGTGGAATCTCGGGACGGGATGCTGAAAATCACCGAGATTTTCCATTCCCTGCAGGGTGAAGCGCTGCAGGCGGGGTTGCCCACCGTTTTTATTCGCCTGACCGGTTGTCCACTTCGTTGTACCTATTGCGATAGTGAATACGCGTTCTATGGCGGTGAGTGGATGCACTTCGATGACATCCTTTCCGAAATCCGCCGCCATGAAACCCCGTACGTCTGTGTCACCGGTGGGGAACCCCTCGCGCAGAAACGCTGTGCGGAACTCCTGGTCCGACTGTGTGATGAAGGTTTCGAGGTTTCCCTGGAGACCAGCGGCGCGGTGGATATCGGCCTGGCGGACAGAAGAGTCAGCCGGGTGATGGACTTGAAGACACCGGCGTCCGGAGAAGAGTCCAAAAACCTATGGTCGAATCTAGGCGAATTGACGCCTAACGACCAGGTGAAATTCGTCATTTGCTCACGGAATGATTACGAGTGGGCGAGGCAGCAACTACGGGAGCGGACGCTGGATAATCATTGCGATGTGTTGTTCTCGCCAGCCTGGGGGTTGGTCGAACCCAAGGAACTGGCCGAATGGATCCTGGAGGATCACTTACCGGCAAGATTCCAGTTGCAGCTTCACAAACTGCTGTGGGGCGATGAGCCCGGAAAATAGAAAGAGTATGCAGAATGGCTGAACAAGAAAAGGCAGGTCAGAAAAAAGCGGTCGTGCTGGTAAGTGGAGGCCTGGATTCCGTGACAGCACTGGCTGTGGCGCAGGACGATGGTTTCGAATGTTTTGCGCTGTCGGTTGATTACGGCCAGCGTCACCGTTCTGAACTGGATGCTGCGAAACGCGTGAGCGATGCTGCAGGCGCGCCGCTGAAAGTGTTACCACTGGACCTGCGCGCCATCGGTGGCTCGGCGCTCACTGACGACATTGACGTGCCGGAGGATGAAACCACCGGGATTCCCGTCACCTACGTGCCGGCGCGCAACACCATCATGCTGTCATTGGCCCTTGCTTACGCGGAAGTGCTGGGCGCGGACGATATCTTCATCGGCGTGAATGCCGTTGATTATTCGGGCTATCCCGATTGCCGGCCCGAGTTCATCGACGCCTACCAGTCCATGGCACGGCTGGCGACCAAGGCCGGTGTGGAAGGCGGAGCCATGACCATTAATACGCCGTTGATCGATCTGACCAAGGCAGAGATTATCCAGCTCGGAACGACCCTGGGCGTCGACTATTCCATGACGGTTTCCTGCTACCAGGCCGATGGGGCAGGGCGTGCCTGCGGGGTCTGTGATTCCTGCCGAATCCGCAGGGAAGGCTTCTCGGCTTCCGGGTTGGCAGATCCAACCCTCTATTCCTGAATGTTTTCAAAATCGCGTAACGGGAGTAACTCCATGCATATCACCATCACAAGAGGGTTGTTCGCCGGCCTGGCAGTCATGGCCATGTTATCGATCGCCTCTGCTGTAACCGCCGAGGAGTACGATCTGGTTATCGCCAACGGGCGTGTGATGAATCCCGCCAACGGGTTGGACTCCATGCGAAATATCGGCATCCGAGACGGGCGCATAGCCGCATTGTCGCGCGAAATGCTCGATGGCAGCCGGGAAATTGACGCCGCAGGCCAGGTGGTAGCGCCCGGCTTCATTGATTTGCACGCCCATGGCCAGCGCGAATTCGAGTCCTGGCTGCAGGCCCAGGACGGTGTGACCACCCAACTGGAAATGGAAGCCGGCGTCTACCCGGTGGCCGCCTGGTACGAGTTGAGAGAAGGAAAATCCCCCATCAACTTTGGCGCCACTGTCGGCCATCCGCCGGTGCGTATTGCAACCATGGCCCAACTTGAATCCATCGGCCTGACCGAGATGGACCTGGCCGAGGGCTTGTTGAACAATCCCCATTTTGCGGCCATTGCGGCTCAGCGGAACTGGGTAGAGGACGCAGCCACACCGGAGCAGCTCGCCGCGATCACGCGAAAGCTGCAAAGCGGGTTGGATGAAGGGGCGCTCGGTATCGGATACGGTATCAATTACACGGCCGGGGCGACCCGGGAGGAAATATACCGGGCCTTCACTGTTGCCGCCGCCAGCGGGGTCAGCAATTTCGTTCACTCCAGGTTCGGTTACGAGCGCGAACTCGGGGGCAGTGTCGATGCTGTCCAGGAACTGCTGGCCAACGCGGCCGCCACCGGCGCTGGGTTGCACATCGTGCACATCGGCAGCAGCGGCGGAAGCCGGGTGCCCCTGCTGCTGGAAATGATCGATTCGGCACAGAAAAACGGTATCAACGTGACTACCGAGGTTTACCCCTACACGGCCTGGTCCACCTTCATCGGTGCCGCCCTTTTCGATGGTGACTTCAGGCAGAACCTGGGGCTGGATTACGCCGATATCGAGGTTCCGTCGAACGGTGAACGCCTGGATCGCGGAAGCTTCGAGCAGCTGCGCACAGATGCGCCGCAGACCATCATCATCGGCCATGGCATGAAAGAAGAAAACGTGACTGCTGCCGTTGCCCACCCGGGCGTGATGATCGCCAGCGACGGCATGTTTTACAACGAGGGCAGGGCGCACCCGCGCGGCGCCGGCACTTTCAGCCGTGTGCTGGGCTACTACGTGCGTGAGAAACAGGCGCTGAGTTTGATGGAAGCGCTTGGCAAGATGAGCTACCTGCCCGCCAAACGCCTCGAGACCGCCGTACCGCAGATGAAGCGCAAAGGCAGAATCGAGATCGGCGCCGACGCCGACCTGGTCGTATTCGACCCCGACACCATCAGGGACAGGGCGACATTTGCCGAGCCGGCGCAGCCGTCGACCGGCATCGAGCACGTGCTGGTGAACGGTGTATTCATCGTGAAGAATGGAGAACCACTCAAAGACAGGCGGCCGGGCAAGGCGGTTCGGCGCGGAAGTAACGAGTGAGAAAGTTCAGACGTTTCCGCGGAAACGTGAAGGCCTTGAAATTTGGGCTTTTCGATGATCAGGAGGGCCAGAACCCTTGAGCCGGAGAGCATTTTCCCCTACAATTCCGCCTCCCCTGTGGGCCGTTAGCTCAGTTGGTAGAGCACCGGACTTTTAATCCGATGGTCGTAGGTTCGAATCCTACACGGCCCACCATTTTCAGAGCCTTTGCCGTTCACTATTTACCACTTCCGTTCACTATTCTCACCGGAGAGCGGTTGTAAACACGCTCGAAAGTCTCCCTGCTGGTATGCTCCAGCATGCGCCAATCCCGTGCGTCTGAACCTGCTTTTGCACGTAAATCATGGAACGTGAACCGGGTCAGATCAGGATTCTCTTCGAGCGCCTTTGTCATCAGTCGCTGCCATGCAGTCTTGAACCCTTCCAGGCTGACGGGTGGACGTACCGCGCATTCCTTCAGGACTCCAAATTCATCCCACCCGATCAGGATTTCTCGCCTGCCAATCTTCGAGTATAAGTAGAATAAAGGCCCTTTTCGGTGAACCACACCGGTATTGAACAGCCTTGCAACCCGGTTTTCAGCCGGGTCACCTTGAGATTTTGTCAGATATGGATGCTAAGGGACTGGGTTCCTTCCAGTGATGCAACTATGTCAGACCGATTTCCAAGTTCGGGGCAAAGGACGCTGTGCCGCTCCCGCAGAGAACAGCCTGCCGTGTATTGTGCTCTCTCCTTCAGGATTAAATTCCTGGTGCCGGCGGGGCCCGGCATTGCGGTAACAATCGGGTTCCAGCTGAAGCCGCCATGGCATCCAGGCGGGCAAGAATCTTCTGAATCACCGCTGGGTCTTCAATGCTGGCAATGATCTTGACATCACCACCGCACTTTTTGCAGGATTCGATATCAATGCCAAATACCCGTTTCAAACGTTGTGCCCAGGTCATGGCGGCCTGGCGTTCGGCCGGAGTTTGATCCTCATCAAGTAACCGTATCTTCTTAACTTTGCGCCGTTTTACGGGTGTGACCTGAGCCCGGTGTTTACTGTTAGGTGCAAACACCCCGTGAAACCGGGTGAGATTAACTGTTTGCCTGGCGGCAATAGAGCATTGGAACCACCTGATCCCATACCGAACTCAGCAGTGAAACGATGCATCGCCGATGGTAGTGCGGTAGTTCCCGTGTGAGAGTAGGTCACTGCCAGGCGCCAATAAGGAAACCCCTATCGCGATTGCGGTAGGGGTTTTTTCTTTTTACCTGCAGTAAATATATAAATATTCAGGGGGAGAGAGCGAACGGTATACAAGTAATAATGCTTGCATTAATATTCAAACTGTCTTTCTCACTCTTGGATGACTGATTCGATGAAACTCGTCATGACCTTACTCGTGAGGGATGAGCAGGACATCATTCGTGAAAATATCGAGTTTCACCTGGCTCAGGGTGTAGATCTTTTAATTGCAACTGATAACCGGTCGGTCGACGCCACAACGTCGATTTTGAAAGAGTACGAGTCAAGGGGCTTGCTGCACTATATTTCTGAAACCAGAGATGACTACAATCAGCGTGCCTGGGTAACCCGGATGGCTCGAATGGCATATTCGGAATACGGTGCGGACTGGGTAATTAACAGTGATGCCGATGAGTTCTGGTGGCCACTCGAGGAAAATCTGAAAGAGACTTTCAAGAATCTGCCCGATGAAGTCAACGTTCTAAGGGCAGACCGGCACAACTTTGTTGTCGTTGGGGATTCAGATGAACCATTCTGGTCCCGAATGGTGTACCGGGAGAAGAATTCGCTAAACGCTCTGGGGGGGACCTTGCCACCCAAGGTGGCTCACCGGGGTGCTGCCACTGTGAGAGTCAGTCAGGGTAACCACTCAGTGGAGGGTATGGGAACCCTCAATATGGTTAAGGGGCCGATCGAAATCCTCCATTTCCCTATCAGGGGTTATAAACAAATTGAGAACAAAATTGCTCTGGGTGGTACAGCCTATGCCCGAAATCGTGAATTACCCGAATCTGATGGTCGTACGTGGCGGAAACTGTATGAGGATTACCAGACACAAGGCAGTCTGAAACAATATTTTGAGGCTCAATACCATGATGTTCATCGGCTTGAAGAAAGGACAAATGCGGGTGAGATTTTTATAGACACAAAACTGAGGGATCTTTTCAATGCCGCGTAACTTTTTTCAATAGAAACTGTGTGTCCTTTTAAATTCTATTCGTGACGTAAGTGATCCATTCACATCTCCAACGATCGGTGAAAACGCCAATTGAGTAAGGCGCTAGTTATCAAATACTTGCAACACAAAAAGTAGGAATGAGCATCGAAGTTTCAATCATCATCCCGGTCTTCAATAAAGAGGATTACCTTGGTGACTGCCTGGATTCTGTATTGGGACAAACTTTCACCGATCTGGAAGTCATTTGTGTTGATGACGCATCTGAAGACCAGTGCAGGGAGATTCTGCAAAGCTATGCAATTCGAGATGACAGGCTTAAGGTCATTCACAACCCAAAAAATCTCGGTCCGGCGCCGTCTAGAAATAAGGGTATTGAAGCGGCAAACGGCCGATTCTTGCGATTTGTAGATGCGGATGATTTACTTCCTCAAAGGTCTACAGAGGTTTTGCATTCGCGAGCCATCAGGGACAAGGTTGAGGTTGTAAAAGGGTCACTGGCACTTTTTCGTGGCAATGATACATCAACCCTTGACGAGGTATTTTCCGTACCCGATAGGATACGGACGCAATTTTGCGAGGAAGAGTGTCTCTGGATTCCATGGTGGCACACAAGTTACCTGATATCTGCGGAATTGATTCTCAGGAATCAGTTGAGATATCCGAACCTGGTCCGTGGTGAAGATCCGGTTTTCCTGGCATCCGTGCTCGTCAATACCCGTTATTTATCCATGATTGAGCAAATAGTTTACCTCTATAGGCAATATCCAAAGACTGACGGTACGGGCTGTTTAACGATGCAACATGTGATGGATACGCTTGAGCATGCGGCAATGACCAGGCATCTGTTCATTAGTCGTTACCCCGACTGCTGGCGACGAGGATATAGCCCGTTTTTCTTGAACCAAGTACGACGATTGATTGACAGGTGTGAGTTGGATTCTGACCAACTAGACGCAGTCGATGCTGAACTGGTTAGAATTTGGGGTAGTAGGGCCCTCAGGCCCTGAAATTGAGCATATATCTCAGATGTCCCTCCAATCGACTGTGTCGTATAAACTTAACTTGATTTAAGAAGTGATTTAATAAAGGTTTTTATGCCAAAAACAGTTGATGAGCAGAGCTATTGGGACGAAATTTTTTCCAGGGAAGATCCTTGGGACTATTCAAACGCTTACGAACAACAAAAATATAGACACACTTTGGAAATGATTCCCGAACGATCATCTGCCAGAGTGCTCGAGCTTGGCTGTGCAGAAGGTCT
>Ga0316196_10000021_pt1 | contig 36920 bp, 29 predicted proteins | sample Eddsed2cm_MG_FD_204938 | JGI IMG/M metagenome (GOLD analysis project Ga0316196, IMG submission 204938) | Coastal sediment microbial communities from Maine, United States - Eddy sediment 2 cm | ecosystem: Environmental > Aquatic > Marine > Coastal > Sediment | place: USA: Maine | collected... | reverse complement strand
TCACCCCGGCTTCGCCGTTCGAAGCTGCGGCATGGTTGGCGTCGACGAACACGGTCAACAGGGGTGTCGCGGTGTCGATGGTGGCGCCGTCACCGCCAGCGAGGGCGTCGAGGCTGATTGCCCACAACGCATCCGCGTTGCGTGCGGCCCGCGACACTGTGCCCGGTTCCGTCGGGAAGGTGTCGGCTTTCGCTTCGAGGGCTTGGACCACAATGGAGCCCGCAGACCCGGGGAGGCGGCCGTTGAGCTGCCACGCCGATTCATCGATGTTCGGCTGGACGACCAGGTAGCGGTCGTTGAAGACACATTCCTCATCGACCCGGCTCATCCGGCGTCGTGTCGCCGCCAGACTGCGAATACCGGCGATGTCGTAGCCCGCCACGTCGTCCAACACGTCCAAGGTGTCGTCCCGGTCGGCGAACCGCCCCATAGCGACGGCTCGGTCGAACCCGATCTCACCCGCCGCAACCGCATCGGCAACGTCGGGCAGGTCCCCGAGGCGATGCGTCGTCGCAACCAGGTCCCGCGCCGTCTCCGGCGCCACATCGAGACGCCCCGCAACCCACTCACGCAACGACCGACACCCCGCCGCCATCGGCGCCTGCCGCCGGTCAACCTCACACAGGAGTCGCATCTGCGACGCCCGCTCTCGAGCAATCACAGACTCACTGCGAAGCAATGACTCCTCGATCCGGTCGATAGTGGCGGTCTCCACATCCATACCCGCAACCTATCAACGGGGCGTGACAGAAAGGGCGGTGTTGAGACACGAAATCACAGGTACTTTCGGGCTTCGGCGGGAACGCGTTGACGGTTTGACTCCCTCCGTGAAGTTCGGTCGTTGGTGGGTTGTGGAACTGTTTGACCCCCTCCGTCATCGGCTGCGCCGATGCCACCTCACCCTCCGTCAGTTCTACACCTCAGGGGGAGGAACCTCAGGGGGAGGAATCGGACCGAAGGGAGGAATCGGGCGGGGGCCGGCCGGTTGGCAGCTCGGCTACCTAGGGAACATCGGAGACGCCGCAGCGCGGCGCGATCGGGTTAGGCGCCTTCGAGGTAGCCCTCTAGTTTTCTGGCACGGGCCGGCTGTCGCAGTTTTGCCAGGGCCTTGGTCTCGATCTGGCGGATTCGTTCCCTCGTGACATTGAAGTAGTCGCCAACTTCCTCGAGGGTGCGGACCTTGCCGTCGGCGAGGCCGAAACGCATGACGAGGACGTCACGTTCGCGGTCGTTCAGTGCCTCGAGGGCGAGGCTCAGATAACTCTGCAACAGGTGGAAGGCTGCGGCTTCAACCGGGATCTCGGCTTCGGTGTCTTCCACGAAGTCGCCGAGCGTCGAATCGTCCTCTTCGCCGAGCGGTGTCTCGAGCGACACGGGATCCTGGGCGATCCGGCGCAGTTCGGTGACCTTGTCTGGTTCGAGCTCCAGCTCCTCGGCGATCTCTTCGATCGTCGGGTCTCTGCCCAGCTCCTGCATGAGGGTGCGCTGCGTCCTTGCGAGCTTGTTGATGGTCTCGACCATGTGCACCGGCACCCGGATCGTGCGGGCCTGATCGGCAAGAGCCCGCGTCACGGCCTGGCGGATCCACCATGTGGCATACGTTGAGAACTTGAAGCCCTTCCGATAGTCGAACTTCTCAACGGCCCGGATCAGACCGAGGTTGCCCTCCTGGATGAGGTCGAGCAACCCGAGCCCGCGCCCGATGTACTTCTTGGCGATCGACACCACAAGCCGGAGGTTGGCTTCGACGAGCCGTTTGCGTGCCTTGTCGCCGTTTCGAATGGTCCGCTCGAGGATGACCCGCTCGGCTGTGGCGAGTGCTTCGCCTTCTGCCAATTGTTCTTCAGCCCGGTAACCGGACTCAGCCTGCATCGCGAGCTCAACCTCCTGCTGCGGTGTGAGCAACGGGAATCGGCCGATCTCCTGCAGGTACATGCGCACGGGATCGGAGACGTGGACAAGTTCGTCGTTCGAGAGGTTGGTCGCGGCGAGGCTGTCCAGCGAGTCCTCACGAATCGGGATGCGCTCCTCGCGCAGGGCCAGGAACACAGCGTCGAAGGACTCATCCGGTGCGCCTACTTCCTCCAGCTCCTGCTGCACCTCGGTCATGACGAGAAAGCCGCGCTGGCGGCCTCGTGAGGCCAGCTCCTCGAACACAATTTTGACGATTTCGTTCATTCTCTGCTCCGCAATTCCCTGCGTTCGTTCTGTAACGCTATCAGGCGTTCGAACCGTTCTGAATACCCCTGCGCGTCGATATCGGCGTCGATGGCGGCAAGTTCGGTCTGTACCTCTTCGATTCGGCGCTCTACCGCCTCCTGCTTGAGCCGTTTCATCACGTCCTCCGCATCGGGGAGCGGACGCTGCTGCATCGCAAGCATGCGCAGGAGGGCAGCCTCGGGTTGGTCGTCCGAGCCGATCTCAGAGCCGAGATCCGGTACCACACCGGGTTCGAGCGAATCGATCGCCTCGTTGATCACCTCGAACGCCGCTCGATAGGAGGGCTCAGAAAACAGGTCGGCCGCCACATCGAGGGCTCGCACGGCCGGATCGTTCGCGAGCAGAAGGCGCAGCATCTCGCGTTCGGTGCGTTGCGGGCCCGTCAGCTGACGCTCGTCCATCGGCGACGGCGCGACACTCGGCCGGGCAGAGCTGCGGAGCGCCAACTCGACCGTAGGGACGTCGACACCGGTACGGCGCGATACCAGCACGGCGTACTCGTGACGCACGACAGGATCGGGGTGAAGCGCTATGAGCGCAGCCGCAGCCCGAACGGCCCGCCCGCGAGATTCGACTTCGTCGAGATTGAAACCAGCAAGCTCGCGGTCGATTCGGAACTGCAGGAGTGGTGCCGAGTCCTCGATCGCGGCCTTCAAGTCGGCGAAGTCACCTCCGGAGACGAGGTCCGCCGGGTCCCGTCCCTCGGGCAGCACGGCGACCCGAAGATCGAGATCGCCGGGAACCGAACGTTCGAAGCCCCGCTCCGCAGCCCCGGCGCCGGCCTCATCTGCGTCGAAGGCGAGCACAACCCGCTTTGAGAACCTCCGGAGGAGATCGAGGTGCTCCTCCCCCAGCGCCGTTCCACACGTCGCGACCGCAACCGGCATCTCCGCGAGGTGGAATGCGATGACGTCGGTGTAGCCCTCGACCACCACCGATTCGTCGGATCGCACGATCTGTGACTTGGACCAGTTCAGGCCATAGAGCAACCGCGACTTGTGGTAGATCGGCGTCTCCGGTGAGTTGAGGTACTTCGGACCGTCGCCTTCCAGCAGACGTGCGCCAAACCCAACCGCATCCCCCCGCACGTCGTAGATCGGGAACATGAGCCGGTTCCGGAAGCGATCGACGAGGCCACCCCGTCGCGACCGCGACGCCAGTCCGGCGGCGGTCATCGCCTCGTCCTTCACTCCTGCGTCACGCAGGTGTGTCACGAGGGTGTCCCACGCCTCGGGTGAATAGCCGAGGTGGAAGCGATCAACAACGTCAGCGTCGTAGCCGCGGCTCCGCAGATACCCCCTTGCATGACCGGCGTCATCGCCCTTCTTGAGGCGTTCGTTGTAGAACGCGACTGACCGGTCGACGGCATCAATGAGTCGCTCTCGGCGATCCCGATGCCTTGCGGCACCGGGGTCGACGGTGAGCGTGACCCCCGCCCGCCGGGCGAGTAGCTCGAGCGCATCGGAGAAACCGAGGCCCTGCGTCTCTTGAACCCAGCCGAACACGTCGCCGCTCTTGCCGCACCCAAAACAGTGGAAGAGCCCGCGTCCGGGGTCGATCGAGAGGGACGGGGTCTTCTCAGAATGGAACGGGCAGACGGCCATGACGGAACGGCCTGAGCGTTTGACACGGGTCACCTCGGAGGCGAGCTCCACGAGGTCGGTACGTTCACGCACCCGGTCGATGTCTTCGCGCGAATAGGCCATCAGGAGTCAGCGTAGGAGGAACCGATGGCGAACACGCCGGAGAGGACCGCCCCGGTCAGCTTGCCTTTTCGCGAGCCACCCCCGCCATCATCAGGCCGACTTCCTCACGAGTCGCCGTTGCGGGATCAACGATCCCCATGATCTTCCCCTCGTACATGACCGCGATCCGGTCCGAGAGGCCGAACACCTCGTCGAGGTCCTCGGAGATCATCAACACGGCGGTCATTTGAGTGCGATGCTCGAGCAGCTTCTGCTGGATGAACTCGGCATCGGTCAGCTTGTTGCGTTTGTCGATGAGCCGGCGGTGGATGTACTCAGCCGCGCCGATATCGACCCCTCGTGTCGGCTGCGATGCGACGAGGACAATCGGCGAGGACGACAACTCTCGCGCCATGATGAGCTTCTGGATGTTGCCGCCGGACAGGCTGCCACACGACGTCTCGATCGACGGTGTGCGCACGTCGAATGACTCGACGAGTTCGTTCGAGTGATCTTTGATCGCTGTGAAATCGAACAGGCCGCGCTTGAGGTAGTCCGGGCTTGCGTAGTCGATGAGGAGCAGGTTCTCCCAAACGGTGAAGCCGGCGATAGCCCCCTCCCGCATACGCTCCTCCGGAACATAGGCAAGGCCCGCTTGACGAACCTTGATCGGGAGTGCACCCGTAACGTCTGCACCCTCGATCTTGATCGTGCCGCTCTTCACCTCGCGCAGGCCGGCGATCGTCTCGGCCATCTCGCGCTGCCCGTTGCCGGACACGCCGGCAATCCCGAGAATCTCACCCTTGTGGACGTCGAGATCGAGACTGTCGACGGCGACGAGACCACGGTCGCCCATGACGGTCAGACCGCGAATCTCGAGGGCAACCTCTCCCGGCTCGGCAGGGAGTTTGTCCGGGCTGAGTTTCACTTGCCGCCCCACCATCAGATTCGCCAGGCTCTCGCGCGTCGCTCCCTCCACCGGCACCTCGCCGGTAACGGCGCCGTGCCGGAGCACCGTGATGCGGTCGCTCAGGGCCAGAACCTCATGCAGCTTGTGGGAGATGAAGATAAGGCCGCGCCCGCCCGCCGTCAGCTGTCGCAAGGTGGTGAACAGCTGATCAACCTCCTGGGGCGTGAGCACCGCCGTCGGCTCGTCGAGGATGAGCAGGTTGGCGTCGCGATAGAGCGCTTTGAGGATCTCCACGCGCTGGCGCTCGCCGACCGAGAGCTGCCAGACGACGGCGCTCGGGTCGATCTCCAAGCCGTACTGGTCGGCCAGTTCGATGATCCGCTCCGAAACGACGTCGAGATCGGTGAGGAATCCACGGCTCGACGGCAGACCGAGCGCGACGTTCTCGGCCACCGTCAGCGTGGGAACCAGCATGAAGTGCTGGTGGATCATCCCGATTCCATTGTCGATCGCAGCATTCGGGCTGTCGATCGTCACAAGCTCTCCGTCGATCCGGATCGTTCCTGCGTCGGGCGGATAGAGGCCGTAGAGCACCTTCATCAGAGTGCTCTTACCCGCGCCGTTCTCACCGAGCAGCGTGTGGACCTCGCCCGCGTTGAGGTCGAAGTCGACATCGCTATTCGCGACAACACCCGGGAACCGCTTGGTGATTCCCCGCATCTCGAGCATCCGGCTAGCCGTCACGCGCTACTCCTGTTGGTGTGGTCGGGGGATCGATTGATCCCCCGACCAGCCGTCGTCTTACCCTTGGTCCTTGAAGGTCTGGATTGCGTCTTCGGCGATGTCCTTGACATCATCCGGCAGGTCAAAGTCCTCGTTGTACTCGATCACCAGGCCATCGTTGGCGAACGTGATCTTGTACAGCTCACCACCCAGCGTCCCGTCCTGCACCTTGTCGATCATGTCCTCGAGCATGTGCTCCCAGTGATACACCTGCGAGGCGACCACGATCTCCGGGGCAAGGCTCGTCTGATTCGACTGGGTGCCGAACCACAGGACACCCTCCTGTTTCGCAACCCCGACCGCACCGACGGTCATCTGCGCGGTACCCGACAGCACATCAGCACCGGCACCGATCAACGACTGCGCTGCTTCGGACGCCAGCGCAACGTCGCTGAACGAGTCGATGTAGTTGATGTTGACGGTTGCGCTCGGGTCTTGAGAAAGCACACCCGCCTCGAAACCGTCCACATACAGCGCCGCGTCACCGGTCTCGATCGGACCGACGACACCCACGTTGGCCGTCTGCGAAAGGGCCGCAGCCATCTTCCCCATGACCGTTCCGCCCTGGTCCGATGCCGCCTCATACGAGAAGACATTCGGAAGCCCGTACGTGTTAGCGGACGTGCCCCACGCGAACGAGACCTCTGGGAAATCGGGGGCGATCTCCTCGAGCGAGCCGCCGTACTGTGAGCCGTGTGCGATCACCAGGTCGAAGCCGTCGGATGCATAGTCGCGGATCGCAACCGCCGCATCTTCAACGACGAACGTGCCGTCGGTCACCGAGACCTCAGCACCTTCGATGGTATTCGCCGCATCAACCATCGACTGAGTGAACGCGAGATCGTTTGACGCCGAAGGTGCGACGATCGCGATCCTGAATCCCTCTGCCGAATCGTCGCTGCTGCAGGCAGCCGCGATGAGCGCGAACGCCGCCATCAGAACGATGAATGTGATAGTTCTTCTCTTCAAGTCTTCCTCCTTGTTCCCGGGTCGCGCACGACCCCTTACTTCCCTCTCGTAAATGGCTTGGTCAACGCAGACGGCGCCCGGAAGCGACGTGCCACGAAGACCAACGCCAAGATAGTGATGATGGCAGGCGCCATCGCCGCGATGTTGGTGAAGTCGCGCGGGATGATATCCAGCGTCTTCAACTCCAAGACCAAAGCGTTGACGAACCCGAACAACAGTGCGCCCAGCATGACGCCGGTGGGCCTCCACGCCCCGAAGTAGACGAGAGCAATGGCGATGAAACCGGCGCCGTTCGTCAGGTTCTGCTGGAAGATTCCGAGGGTGATGGCAAGAACCGCGCCGGCGATACCGGCCAGGGTTCCCCCGATGATCTCGGTTGCGTATCGAACGCCTGCAACGCTGACACCGAGCGTGTCGGCGGCGTCCGGGTACTCACCGACCGCGCGGATCTTCATTCCGAACGTTGTCCGATTGATGACAAAGGTCGCGACCGGGATCGACAGGAACGCGAGGTAGATCACCAGGCTGTGCTGGAAGAAGATCTCTCCGACATAGGGAATGTCTGAGAGCAGCGGGATGTCCACCTGCGGGAACGTATCGATCGGGATCGGCGTCCCGACAAGCTTCTGGAAGAGGAGATCGCTCATACCGAGTCCGAACAGGAAGACACCGATGCCGCTGATCCCCTGCTCGGCCTTGAGTGTGACCGCGATCACGGCGGAGGCGAGGCCGAGGACGAGACCGACGAGGGCTCCCGCAAGCAAGCCGAGCCACACGTTGTCGGTCTTCAGAACGGCGTAGTACCCGGTGAACGCACCGAGCAGCATGATCCCGTCCACGCCGAGGTTGAGAACGCCGCTTCGCTGTCCGAACGTCTCACCAAGCGCAGCCAGGAGGAGTGGGACGGCGAGGCGAATGGCGGAGGCACCGACGGCTACCAACACAGCGGTAGTGAATACCTCGCTCATGTCGAGTCCTCATAGAACTCGTCCTGACCGTAGGAGTCGGTGCCGCTGGGCGCGGCGTCGTACACCGAGCCGAGAGCGGACTCGTCCTCACCTTCCGGCGTCTTGCCGTCGTCGGCGATCTCCTGATCGCGTCCGTCCACCGAAAGCAGCTTCACGCGGTAGCGGTCGGCGGCAACCACGAACACCACAACGAGGCCGTTGAGCGCAACGATGAGAGCGGACGGCACCTGTACGGCTCGTTGGAGGGCCTGACCGCCGACGATGAGGCCCCCGAAGAGGAACGACGCCGGAATCGTCCAGATCGGGTGCAGACCACCGAGCAACGCGGCAACAATGCCGTTGAAGCCGGCACTCCCCGTGAAACCCATCGTCGACCCGTCCGTCACCATCCGATGGCTCTCGCTCCCGAACACGAGAACCGCACCGGCCAATCCGGCGAAGGCACCCGAGAGCGTGAGGGCCAGGGCGATCGTCCGGCGCACCGGGATACCGGCATACCGGGCGGCGTGCTCGCTGAGCCCCACGGCGCGCAGCCGATAGCCGAGCGGGGTGCGCCACAGGAGGTAGTAGGTGGCGATCGCCCCGAGGATGGCGAGCACGGGACCGATGTGGAACCGGTCGCCGAAGATGATCGGAAGGTCGGCCGACTCCATGAGACGTTCGGTCTGCGGAATCCCGGTGCCTGCTTTCTCCGCCGGATCGATGAGCGGGCCGCGCAGAAGGTAGTTCATCAGTTGGACCGCCACGATGTTCAGCATGATCGTGCTGAGGATCTCGTTCACGCGGTAGTACGCCTTCAGGGCACCGGGGATCCAACCCCACAAGGCACCGCCGAGAAGTCCCGCCATCAGGATCAACGGGACCATGATGATGGGCGGCATCTCCGGCAGATAGAGCGCCGCGATGGTTGCGAACAACCCGCCGAGCACCATCTGGCCTTCCGCCCCGATGTTGATCACGTTGGCTCGGAATGCGATGACGATGCCGGTACCAACGAACAACAGTGGCGTCGCTTTGAGGATGGTGGCGATGAGCGCATCCCCGGAACCGAATGCCCCGACAAACATCTCGCCGTAGCCCTCGATCGGGTTGGCACCGAGGAGCAACAGCATGACCGCGCCAAAGATGAGGGCTGCGAACACTGCGAGCACGGGGATGCTGTACGCCAAGATGCGACGCTGCTGGTGACTGAGGTTGATGCTCATCCCGAGTTCACCGGAGATTCACCCTTAGACCTTCCGCCGTGCTGCCGCGGCCAGGATTCTCAGATATTGACGAAAAGTCAAATCGGCCGAGTGGCTGGATCGCACCCCCTGTCATGTTCGGATCGCGTTCAGGTAGTTGTAGATCGTGATGCGGCTCACGCCCATGAGATCGGCGATGTCCTCGATCGACCGTCGCAGGAGGAAGGCGCCACGTTCGTCGAGGAGGCGAACTGCGATCTGCTTGTCCGTGCGATCGAGCTCAGGCAGCGAGGCACCAAGCTCCTCCTCGATACGCCGGACGAGATTGCCGAGAGCGTCAACGAGGGAACCGACCCTCGCGTATGCGACGATCTCTCCGTCCCACTCGATCGGCACATCGAGCTGCTCCGCCTCGTCCGGAGCAACAACTACTGCGCCGGTCGCCTCGATGGCCGGGAGGGCAGCTGCCACAACGGGGTGGGTGTTTGCGCTCACGTTTCGCTTCGGCGCTCGACTTGAACAGTGACCCTCGTTGCGCCTGCGTCCATTGCGGCGTGCAGCATGTCGGCAAGGGCGGCAACGACCCGGTCTGCATCACCTTCGATGGTCGTTCCGAATGCATCGACGCTCGGTTCGAATCCGCGTTCGGCAACCGCCTCGACGGCGGCGACAACGGGTGGACCCAGAGAACCCTCAACGAAAGGTTCAACCATGAACTCCGCGCGATAGCCGGGCATCGCCACTCCCGTGTTGCTCGCGCCGCACTGTAGTGCGACCGACCGGAGCCATCCCAAACGCACCGAGTTGACAAAATGTCAACGGCGTGAGGATGATACGGTTGAGGGATATTGAGGAGGCTCGACCATGGAATCCACTTCGTTCACTGTAAATGGACATCCAGTCGACGTAGCCGCCGACCACCCGCATCTGCTCTCCGCCCTGCGCGAGGAGCTCGGCGTGACCTCCCCCAAGGACGGTTGTTCGCCATCCGGACAGTGTGGGGCATGCACTGTGCTCCTCGACGGCAAGGCGATTCAGAGCTGCCTCGTGTCGATGGAGAAGGCCGAAGGCAAGTCGGTGACCACGCTCGAAGGCTTCAAGGACGCGGAACGGAAGCAGCTTGCCGACGCCTTTGCATCGACGGGAGCGCTCCAATGCGGCTTCTGCACTCCAGGGATTCTTGTTCGCACGAAATCGCTCATCGATCAGAAGGGCGCCGACCTCGACCGCAAGACCACGGCCGGTCGCCTCGGTGGGCACCTGTGTCGCTGCACCGGATACACGAAGATATTCGAGGCGATCGACATGCTCGTCGCCGACGACGTCGCTGCCCCGCGGACGCCCGAACGCGTCGGCGATTCTGGCGCCAAGTATGAGAGTGTCGAGCTCGCGCTCGGAGAACGCGGTTACGTGGACGACATCAGGCCGGAGGGTCTCCTCCACGGAGCGCTCCGCCTAACCGACCATGCTCGCGCCGACGTGCTGCGCATCGACACCTCCGCTGCCGAGGCCACCGACGGTGTGGTCGCCGTCTTTACCGGAGCGGATGTGCCCGGCAAGCTCCACGTCGGAATCATCCATGAAGACTGGCCCGTATTCATCCCGGAGGGTGGCCGAACGTCCTACTACGGCGATGTGATCGCGATCGTGGTGGCCGAGTCGAAGGCCGTCGCACGAGCCGCAGCGGACCTTGTGGATGTCGAATACAACGTCCTCGAACCCTTCGCCGACCCCCGTTCGGCACTCGCCTCCGACGAGGACGCCGTGTGGGGCCTCGACGGCAACGTGCTCTCGACATCGGCCTACCAACGCGGAGATGTCGACGCTGCCCTCGCTGCGTCGGCACACACTGTTCACGAAGTATTCCGCACCCAACGAGTCGAGCATGCGTTCCTCGAACCAGAGTCGACCCTCGCCGTTCCCGCCGACGGTGGCGGCCTGCACGTCTATTCGGGTGGCCAAGGTGTGTGGGACGACCGCAACCAGATCGCGTCCTTGCTCGACGTCGACCCGTCAACGATCACGGTCGAACTCGTGTCGAATGGCGGTGCGTTCGGAGGCAAGGAAGACATGTCGAACCAAGGCCAAACGGCGCTCGCCGCCCACCTGCTGAAGCGCCCGGTCGCCTGCACGCTGACTCGCGAGCAGTCGTTCCGAATTCATGCCAAACGCCATCCGATCGAGATCGAGGTGTGGGCGGGATGCGACGACGACGGCAAGCTCACCGCCCTTCGGTCACGCATGATCGGCGATTCCGGCCCCTACGCCTCGGTTGGCATGAAGGTCCTCGAGCGTGCCGCCGGCCACATGAGCGGTCCGTACGTCGTCGATACCATCGACGTGGAAGCCATCGCTGTCCGGACGAACAACCCCGTCTGCGGCGCGTTCCGCGGCTTCGGGGCCAACCAGGCGCAGTTCGCCATGGAAGGGGTCGTGGATCGACTCGCGGATGCAGTCGGGATTGACGGCTGGGAGATGCGGTCGCGCAACATCATCGAGCCGGGTGTGGTCTGGGGGCCGGGTCAGATCATGGATGACGGATCTCGCGGCATTCGGGAGTGCCTCGACGCGGTGAAGCCGGCCTACGAGGCGGCGCGAGCCGACGGCAAGGCGGTCGGCCTCGGAATAGCGCTGAAGAACTCAGGACTCGGCAACGGCTTCGTCGAAGTCTCCAAAGCAGTCATTCACCTCGACCCCGATGGCACGGTCGAGGTTCGCCATTGCTGGACTGAGATGGGGCAGGGCGTCCACAACGTCGCGCTCCAGGTCGCAGCGGAGGAACTCGATATCGACCCGGATCGCATCCGCGTCGTGGTGGACACCACGAGGGAACTCGGTGCGGGCCAGACGACGGGCTCTCGGGGAACAGTCATGGCGGCCGGTGGAGTCGCGGATGCCTGCCGGGTCGCGAAAGAGGGTGGCCTTGAGACCGGCGTTGACTACTACGGCGAATACGTCGTCGACTGGACCGACGCCCTCGAAGACGACGTCGAGAACCCGACGATCCACTCTGCATTCGGATACGCGGCGCAGGTGGCGATCGCCGACAAAGAGACCGGAACCATCGAGAAGGTCATCGCAGCCCATGACGTAGGGCGTGCGGTGAACCCGAACCTGGTTGAAGGCCAGATCGAAGGTGCCGTGCACATGGGTGTTGGCTACGCGCTCACCGAAGAGTTCCCGACGGATGAACTTGCTCGTCCGACGAAACACACGTTGCGCAGCCTCGGCATCATCCGCGCCAAAGACATGCCGGACGTCGAGACGATCATCGTCGAAGTCCCCCAACCCCGCTCCCCGTTCGGCGTGAAGGGTGTTGGAGAGATCGGCCTTGTGCCCACCGCAGGGGCCATCGCCGCGGCGCTCTACGAGGTCGACGGTATTCGTAGAACGAGAACCCCGATGAACGTCCACGAACCGCTACGCGAGAGGAGCACCACATGAACAACGTCACCCCCGGCCTCGTCTGCGCCCACCACCACCTCTACTCCGAACTGGCGAGGGGGATGCCGGCACCGCCTGAGGTCGCAGCCGACTTCCAGGGGATCCTCGATCAGGTTTGGTGGCGCCTCGACGCCGCGCTCGATCTCGAGATGCTCGAGTGGTCGGCGAAGCTGGGGGCCCTCGAAGCGCTCGAATCCGGCACCACGGCGATCATTGACCACAACGAGACACCGAACGCCATCGAGGGATCGCTGTCGGTCATCGCAGATGCCTGCGCCGAGGTCGGCGTACGAGTCGTGACGGCCTACGGAATCAGCGACCGGCACGGTCATGAGGGGGTGATTCGCGGCCTCGAGGAGAACCGTCGGTTCCTCGCAGAGGGTGGAGACGGTCTGGTCGGTATCCACGCCGCATTCACCTGCACCGACGAGTCGCTTCGGGCGGCAGCGGCGCTCGCCGACGAGTTCGACGTCGGTGTACACATCCATGTGTGTGAAGGACCGGGCGACATCGACGCTCCGGAACGCCTCGCCGGGCTCACCAACGACAAGTGGCTCCTCAGCCACTGTGTCTTCCTCCCCACGACGCACGAACTCAAAGGCACAATCCTCCACAACCCGCGCTCGAACCTCAACAATGGCGTCGGGTATGCCGAGCCAGCCCGTTTCGGTAATCCGATCGCCTTGGGCACGGACGGGATCGGGGCGAACATGATCGAGTCGTTCCGCCTCGCCTACGTGATGCAGCGGTCTGTTGATGTGACCGTCGGTCCTGATCCGGCGTGGTCGTGGCTCGAGAACGGATGGAACCTCGTCCCCGGTGCACTGAACGACGAGGTGACGTGGTCGTACGAACCCATGGACCCATGGCACATCGCCTTCACTCCCGGCATCCGCCCTCTCGAGGTCAAGGTGGACGGTGAGGTCGTCTACACCAATGGAACAACAACACGAGTCGACGCAGAAGAGATCAGAGCCAGAGCCCGAGAGCAAGCCGCCCGCCTGCACGCCCGCCTGTAGCGGAGAGGAGCCGACCGATGTCAGACCGCTTCCAGCCCATCACGATGGAACAGCTCACGGATTGGGTCTTCACCGAACTCGATGAGCACAACGCTATCTTCGGCATCCCCCGCGGGGCGTTCTTCACGCCGTCGGAGGCCGACCGATTCCGTCAGCCGAACTACGGACAAACCCTGGACACACCGTTCGGAGTGGCAGCCGGACCCCACACGCAGATGGCGCAGAACATCATCGTCGCATGGCTCGTCGGTGCACGTTTCATCGAGCTGAAGACGGTCCAGACACTCGACGAACTCGACGTCAACAAGCCGTGTATCGACCTCGAGGACGAGGGGTACAACGTCGAGTGGTCGCAAGAGCTCAAGGTCTACCAGTCGTTCGACGAATACCTGCGTGCCTGGGTGCTGATCCACGCACTCCACAAGAAACTCGGATTCCCGGGTGATGCCCCAGGAATGATCTTCAACATGAGCGTCGGCTACAACCTCGAGGGGATCCTCAAGCCGAACGTGCAGTGGTACCTCGACGTCATGGATGACTCCTCGGAGTATCTAGCGAAGTACGTCGACATCGTCGCCGAGCGCTACCCGGAGGTCCGCGACATCAACATCCCGGCCCAGCTCTCGAACACGATGACGCTATCGACCATGCATGGCTGCCCGCCGGAGGAGATCGAGCAGATCACCACCTACCTCCTCAAGGAACGCGGTCTGAACACCTCGGTGAAGTGCAATCCGACCCTGCTCGGCGCCGAGCGGGTGCGCGGCATCATCAACGACGAACTCGGCTTCACGGACATTGTTGTGCCCGACGAGGCATTCGGTCACGACTTGAAGTACGTGGACGCCGTCCCGATGTTCCACAACCTGAGGCGCATCGCGAAGAGCAAGGACCTGACGTTCGGTCTGAAGCTCTCCAACACGCTCGAAGTCGAGAACCACCGCATGGAGTTCCCAGACGACGACATGATGTACATGTCGGGCCGGGCCCTCCACGCCGTCACCACGAACCTGGCCCTCCGCCTATCGGAGGAGTTCCGCGGCGACCTTCTTCTCTCGTTCGCCGGCGGGGCCGACGCGTTCAATGTCACGGAGCTGCTGCGGTCAGGAATGACGACGATCACGGTGTGCTCCGACCTGCTCAAGACCGGCGGATACCTGCGCATGCCGCAGTACATCGAGGAGCTCAACCTGGCCCTCGACAAAGCGGAGGCCGCAGATCTCACCGACCTCTCCGGACGAACCGCGCTCGCCGAACACCACTTCGCGTCGTTCAGCGAGATGCTCGCCGGGGCAACGCTCGAAGACAGCGGACTTGCCTTCAGCCTTGCGGACGCTCACGAACTCGCGGCCTACCTGGGCGGAACCTTGCCCGGTCCGGTGGCCGATTCCGTCCACCAATGGGCCCTTGAACGCGGCTACTCAGAGGAGCGGGCTGCCACGCTGACCACCATCGCCATGCGAACCCTCGCCCGGGTGAACCTCCGCTCGTACGCACATGAGGTCCAAGAAGACTGGCGATATCGCAAGGAATCCTTCCGGACCGACCACTCGAAGACCACGCGAAAGCTCGGACTCTTCGACTGTATCGAAGCACCCTGCGTGGACGAGTGCCCGATCTCACAGGACGTGCCCTCGTACATGCGGGCCGTGCGCGAGGGCCGATTCGACGATGCCGTCGACATCACGAGGGCAGACAACCCGGTTCCGTCGATCCTCGGCAGGGTCTGCGACCACCTTTGTGAGACCACGTGCATCCGCACGCACCTGGACCAGCCCCTAGCGATTCGGGACATGAAGCGGTTCATCATGTCGCACGAGGCCTGGCCGCGGGTACCCGAGCGCACGTCGTTGATCGACACCAAGGTGGCGATCATCGGTGCGGGCCCGGCTGGGATCGCCGCAGCACAGGATCTTGCGCTCGCGGGAGCGAAGGTGACCATCTTCGAAGCGCACGCCTATCCGGGTGGCATGGTTGGCGGTGCAATACCTGCGTACCGCCTGCCGCAGGCCGACATCAACCAGGACATGACGATCCTGGAGGAACTCGGAGTCGAGATCCGCTACGGACAGACTGCCGGCGAGGACTTCTCCCTCGACGACTTGCGCAACGACGGCTTCGAGCAGATCTTCGTTGCCGTTGGGGCCCAACTCCCGAAGTACCTCGGCGTCGACGGTGAGGACAGCGACGGGGTTATCGACGCCCTGCGCTTCCTGCGGAGCGTCCGCGAGAACGACCCGATGGCGGTCGGTCCGAGAGTCGGTGTGATCGGCGCCGGTGACACGGCGATGGACTGCGCCAGGTCGGCTTGGCGGGTCGGTGCCACTGATGTGGCCATCATCTACCGCCGCACGATCGATCAGATGCCCGCCGACCGCGAAGAGGTCCATGCGTGTCTGGAAGAGGGCATCACCATCGAGGAGCTGGCGAATCCGGCCGCGCTCCACGTCGAAGACGGCAAGCTGGTCGGCCTGATCGCCACGAGGACCGAGTACCGCGGCGACCGCGACGCATCCGGACGCAAGATCCCCTATGACGTCGACGACTCTGAATTCGAGATCCCACTCGATACGTTGATTCTTGCGATCAGCCAGCACTCGATGCTCGACTTCTTCGGTGATACGCCTCCCACGCTGACATCGAGGGGCTACATCGAGGTCGATCCGCAGACACTCGAATCGTCGATCTCCGGCGTCTACGCAGGTGGTGACGTCGCCGCAGATGGCCCGTCATCGATCGTGAAGGCGGCCGCAGACGGCCAAGTCGCAGCCGCCGCGATCATCGCTGCAGTTACTGGGGCAACGGTCGACGACACCCCGGTGCCGATTCCGACGACCGAAGACCTTGCGAGCCTGATCCAGCGGCGGGCCCGGAGGGAGTACCGCGTTCCTGCGACGTTCACACCGCTCACGGTACGCAACAACTTCAACGAGACGATGCTCACGTACACAACCGAAGAGGCACAGACGGAGGCGAGTCGCTGCGTCGACTGCGACACGATCTGCAGCCTGTGTGTTGGTGTCTGTCCGAACATGGCGCTCATGACCTACAGCACGGATGTGTTCGCAACCAATGTCCCCTCGTTCGTGATCGAGGATGGGACGCTCGTTGAGCAAGGCCGGGTGCCCTTCCGCATCGACCAGGCCTACCAGATCGTTGTGCTCTCAGACTTCTGCAACGAATGCGGGAACTGCGTGACGGCGTGCCCGACGTCCGGCAAGCCGTACAAGGACAAGCCACGTCTCTACCTCAATCGCGAGGAATTCGACGCGGAGGCATCGAACGCGTTCATGATGAAGCAGGACGGTGACACCGCCATCGTGTTGTCGCGGTTCGACGGTGAGACCCACCAGATGTCGATCAACGGATCGGTTGAGTACTCATCGCCCACGGTGACGGCGACGTTCGACGACTCCTTCGAGCTCGTCTCTGCGGCACCGGGAGACTCGCTCTCCAACGGGGACGCCGTGTCGCTCATGGCTGCCGCGACCATGTTCGCCGTTTGGAAGGGTCTCGACCAGTCGATGCCCCAGATCCCGGTTGCCGGTGGTGCCGGTACGAAGATCGAGCACCCGGCCTACGCGGAATAGCGTCGACCTTCAAGAAACGAGGACACCGGCTTCCGGTGTCCTCGTCTTCGGGGGTCCTTACGGTTTCGCCCGGTTCGCATGATTGGCGGAAGCGGCGATTTGGCGGACCCGGACCATCTGATACATTGCATCGGGATGCATAGGTCACTCTCCTCGTGCGATCATCGTGTGTTGATACGTGGACATATTACTGCACAGCGTGTCATCTTGTGGAATAATTCCTTTCATGGATGATCTTGATCGAAGAATTCTCGCCTTTCTGGCGGAGGATGGGCGGACGCCCTACCGCGAGATCGCCGAACGCACCGGGGTCGCGACCACCACCGTGCACCAGCGCGTCCGTCGACTCACCGAACAGGGAGTGATCACGGGAACCCGGATCATCCTCGACTGGGAGGCGGTGGGCCTGCCGGTGACGGCCCTCGTAAGCGTCGAAGCCCCCGGAGACAAGCCGCTCGCCGACGTAGCAGAGTCGATCGCCACCCTTCCGTTTGTTCAGAGCTGTTACGCGGTCACCGGTGAGTTCGATCTCCTCTTGACGGTTCGAGCTCGGTCGTCGGACCATCTCGGCGAGCTCCTCGAGAGCATTCGACGTTTCACTCCGGGACGCAGCCGCACCTTGGTTGTGCTCGCGACCTACTTCGAAGGCCGGACGCCTGATCTACCGAATCGATCCGATCTGCCGGATCGGCGCTGACACGCTCGGTACACTCTCGGCGTGGATTCATTTCCGTTCTGGATCTTCTTTGTGGTTATTGGGCTCATCGTCGCGGGCGCGTCCATCTTTGCTGCGAAGAAGCAACTGGATGCGATGAACGCTGCATGGCAAAGTGCCGCCGAAACACTCGGTTTCGCGTTCACACCCGGGTCGTGGCGCGGCGGACCCACGGTGACCGGAGCGCTGGACGGATCTCCGGCCGAGATCCACAGCTACACCAAGAGCTCCGGCAAAAGCTCAACCCGGTACACGCGCTACACCGTGAGTTTTCCCCCTATCGGAGTGGGGATGCACCTCTCGCGCCAGTCGGGATTCGGCCAACTTCTGAAGGTCCTCGGCACCCAGGACATTGAGATCGGCGAGCCGACGTTCGACGAAGCTTTCATCGTGCAGGCGTCCGATCCGCAGGCCGCCCGAGCCATTCTGACCCCCGGTACGACGATGGTGCTCAACCGGTTGCTCTCGGTACATCCCGAAATCGTCGTATTGGACGACCGTCTCGTCCTCGATCGGAGGGCGACCGTGCGCGATTCGGACACCCTCGTATCGACGCTACGGAGGCTCGAGTCGGCTGCAACCGTTTTGGGTGATGCTCGCGAGTCCGAAGCCCTCTCAAAGCTCGTTGAGCAGCGACTCGCGGGCACAGTCGAGGCACCCTACGAATCGGACCCGAACACCAGACGGACCGTCGACTCACAACTGTCGGCCGGTGAAGCATTGATGGCAGCGGGCTCCTCCGGCATAGCCGGCCGAATCTTCGAGGCGCTCGGCGGGCAGCTCCCAGCGGACGTCGAGGTCGCGGGCTGGTCGGAGCACGCCCGGCGGTCAGTCGCCGACCCGTCCGCCAATCTGCAACCGGACGTCCCGCCTCCAGCGCCACCACCACGAGCCGAAGCCGAAGAAACACCCGCTGCGGTGTCCCCGGAGGCCTCAGATTCACTCCCCGCGGAAATCGAGTCAGGGAAGGCCGCCGACGTCGATCGTGATGCGCTGGCGCTCGCTACCGACCTCTTCAGCGAGAACCGACTCAGCTTCGAAACAGCGAAACTCTTCGATGAGAAACACGCGGGACGCGACGTCGAATGGACCGGGAAGGTCCGCAAGGCTGTGGTCGTCGACCACGATCGCTTGCTCGGTGACGGACCGTTCACAAAAGCCGTCATTGACGTTGCATCACTCGAAAACGACCTCTTCGGAAACACGGTCGTCAGCGCCATAGTCGCACTCCCCACCCGAGCCGCCGACACTCTCCCCGAAGGCAGCACCGTCGGATTCACCGGCCGGCTGGTTGGCATCGATGCGTTGGTGAGGAACGTGTATGTCGGAGAAGCGCGCTTGATGTGATGCGAAGCGGGGGGTAGGGAGTAGCAAGTAGCAAGTAGCAAGACCTGACGGCCGGTGGGTGGGCTCGCTTCCTCCGTCCGCGGGCTTTGGTCTTGCTACTTGCGACTTGCTACTTTCTTCTACGCTGGGAGGCGTTCGGCCAGGTAGGTCACCAGATTCTCGATCGGGATTCGGTCCTGCTGCATCGTGTCGCGATCGCGAATCGTCACCTGGTCATCATCGAGGGTGTCGAAGTCGACCGTTACGGCGTACGGAGTGCCGATCTCGTCCTGTCGCCGGTACCGGCGCCCGATCGACTGTGTGACGTCAACCTCGATCATCCAGCGGCCGCGAAGCTGATCGGCCACACGTTCCGTCACCGCAACAAGGTCGTCCTTCTTGGACAGCGGCAGTACCGCGACCTTCACCGGAGACAACCTTGGGTCGAGCTTGAGGACCGTGCGTTGTTCACCCCGTACTTCCTCCTCCTGATAGGCGTCGATGAGGAAGGCAAACGTGGTGCGGGTCGCTCCCGCTGCCGGTTCGATGACGTACGGGAAGAAGCGCTCGTTCGTGACGGGATCGAAGTAGGTGAGGTCTTCGCCCGAGTACTCGGCGTGTGCCTTGAGGTCGAAGTCGGTCCGGTTGGCGATCCCCTCGAGTTCATCCCAACCCCACGGGAATCGGTAGTCGACGTCGTAGGTCCCAGACGAGTAGTGGGAGAGCTCGTCCTGTTCGTGTTCGCGGAACTGGAGATTCTCCTGGGTCATCCCGAGACCGATGTACCAGTTGCGCCGTTCGTCGATCCAGTACTGGAACCACGTGTCCGCCTCATCCGGATGGCAGAAGAACTCCATCTCCATCTGCTCGAACTCGCGGGTTCGGAACACGAACTGTCCGGGTGTGATCTCGTTGCGGAACGACTTGCCAACCTGGGCGATCCCGAACGGAAGTCGTTTCCGGACCGTACGCCGGACGTTCTCGAAGTTGATGAAGATGCCCTGGGCGGTCTCGGGCCGCAGATAGACGGCGTTGTCCTCGCTCTCGATCGGACCCATGTGGGTGCGAAACATGAGGTTGAACTCGCGCGGCTCGGTGAAGGATCCCCTCGAGCCACAGGATGGGCACTGGTCCGGATTCTCGAGTTTGTCGAGGCGGAATCGGTTGTGGCACTCGCGGCACTCGACCAACGGATCGGAGAACGATGCGAGGTGACCCGAAGCGACCCACACCTTGGGCGACTGAATCACAGCGCTATCGATCCCGACAACATCGTCACGTAGTTGCACCATCGACCGCCACCACTGATCCTTCACATTGCGGAGTAGCTCCGCTCCGAGCGGGCCATAGTCGTAGGCCGACCGGATCCCCCCGTAGATCTCGGATGATTGGAAGACGAACCCCCGCTTCTTGGCGAGGTTGACGATCGTGTCGAAGTCGGCGGGCATGGGTCTCTCTCAGTCAGTGATTGGCCCGGGATGGTAATGGGGCGAGAGAGCCAAGAACCAGGATGCGAGTAGCAAGACACAAGTAGCAAGACAGAACGACATCGGTCGACCGGATCTTCTTGCTACTTGATACTTGCTACTTGATACCAGCCCGGCGGCACGGTCTACTCATCGCTTTCGCCGTCAATCGCACCACCGAATCTTCGGTCCCGCGATTGGTATTCGGCCACACAACGCGCCAGTTCATTCCTGTCGAAATCAGGCCAGAGGACGGGGGTGAAGACGAACTCGGCGTAGGCCGACTCCCAGAGCAGATAGTTCGAGATGCGCTGCTCCCCCGACGTGCGGATGAGCACGTCGGGGTCCGGCATATCCGGCCGGTAGAGGTGCGCTGCAACCATATTCTCGTCGACGTCGGATGGAAGGAGTGTCCCGGCCGCAGCTTTCTCTGCGATGCGGCGGGCGGCGTGCGCGATCTCAGTCCGCCCGCCGTAGTTGAAGGCGTAGACCATGTTGAGCCGAGTGTTGCCTGCCGTCTGCTCCTCGGCAATCCGCATCCGGTCGAGCACGGCAGGCGGGATACGAGGGTCGGCGTGGTCGCCGATGAAGATGACGCGAACGCCGAGGTCGTCGAGCTCGTCCCTTCGCCGTTCGAGCAGATCGACGTTGAACTCCATGAGGAAAGCCACTTCGTCGGCGTCCCTCGACCAGTTCTCCGTCGAGAACGTGTACACGGTCAACCACTCGAGGCCGAGTTCCAGGGCTCCGTGTACGACGTCGAAGAGCGCCGGCTCGCCCTGCGCATGGCCGGCTGTTCGGGGCAGGCCGCGAGCATTCGCCCACCGGCCGTTGCCATCCAGGATGATGGCGACATGGCGCGGAACCCGATCCGGATCGACGGCAGGCGCGTCCTCAGACATCGAGCAACGCCATTGAATCGAGCCGCCGCTCCAGGTGGTATTCGACGAACCGGCGGGTAACTCCCATCGCTTCACCCGTCATCGTCGGATCGGGGTCCGGTAGCGCCGATAAATCCGCTGATGCAGCGGCCGCAAGGTAGTCGGTCACACCGGCCCGCAAAGCGTACGAACCCGGTGTCCGGCACCGGTCACAGAGCACCCCACCGGCGGCGAAGCTGAACCGAGTGAGTCCGTCGTCTGCACCACATCCGGCACAGTGCTCAAGCGCCGGCGCTACACCGATGATCGCGGCGGCCTTCAGGAGATACGCAGTGAGGAGATCGGGATGTGGATCAACTCCATCAAGGGCGCGGAGCCCTCGTTGGAGCAGCAGGAACAGCCGCCTCGCCGGTTCGTCCTCCTGGGCCACAGCATCGGCGATCTCAATCATTGTGCCTGCCGTGATCACATGATCGAGGTGCTGGCGAAGTGTCGGGAACGCCTCGACGATCGAGGCCTGGGTGATCGTGTCGAGGTTCTTCCCCTCATAGAGCACGAGCTCCACATGGGTGAAGGTCTCCAGCCTCCCACCGAATCGACTCTTCGTCTTGCGAACACCTTTCGCAACCGTTCGCAGCTTCCCCCGGTTGGGGCTGACCAGGACAACAATCTTGTCCGCCTCACCGAACGAATACGACCGGAGCACGATCCCCGTGTCGTTGTAGAGCGCCATGACGTGAGAGTACCGCGTGGGTCAGACGTAGCACGTGAACGGAAGATTCGTGGAGCTGCGGTCCAGTGTTCTGTGACCTCATCTCGAAGTCTCAAGCTCCCAAAGCCCCCTCCGCGTCCGAGCAGTCGCTCGAACGCGCCTCCCCCACTGCGTGGGAGAGGCAAAGACCCGCCACCTTCTCCCCTCCCTCACGAAGTGGGGGAGGGTGCCCGAGCGCAAGCGAGGACGGGAGGGGGCAGCCCGGGAGCCAGCACACGAGAGCGGACTCCGTTGAGCGTCTCGAGGCTCGAAGCTCCTAGAACCCCATCCGGTCGAGGGTGGATTCTCTTCGTTGCCAGTCCTTTTCAACCTTGACCCGGAGGTCGAGGAACACCGGGACGCCGAAGAGGCTCTCGAGTTCCCGGCGGGTCTCGGCTCCGACGGTCTTGATCAGCTCGCCACCTTTTCCGATGACCATCCCCTTCTGCGACTGGCGCTCGATGTAGACCGATGCAGGAATGAAGAGCGCTCCATTCTCGCGCTCCTCGATATCGCCAACGACGACCGCAAGTGAGTGCGGCAGTTCGTCGCGCAGCCGAGCGAGGTACTTCTCTCGCACCAGTTCGGCCGCGAGCAACCGATCCGGCTGGTCGCTGTGCATGTCGGGGGGGAAGAAGAACGGACTCTCGGGCATAAGCGGCTCGAGTTCACTTCGAAGCGCCTCAAGCCCGTCGCCCTTCAGCGCTGAGATCGGAACATATGCGTGGAACTCCCACTCCCCCGCACGCGTGAGCTGCATGAGGATTGCCTGCTGTGAAGCGCGGTCGGACTTGTTCACAGCCACAACAACCGGTGAACCGGCTTTGGTGAGCCGCTCAGCGATGAGCCGATCTCCCGGTCCGATGGGCTGCTCCGCGTCGAGCACGAACAACACAGCGTCCGCTTCAGCGATCGATCCGTACACGAGTGCGTTGAGTCGTTCGCCAAGAACATTGCGCGGCTTGTGCAGGCCGGGGGTGTCGACGAGCACCAACTGGGTCTCCCCTGCCGTGGCGACACCTCGGATTGTGTTGCGGGTGGTCTGCGGCCTCGGCGATGTGATCGCCACCTTCTCACCGACGAGAGCATTCACCAATGTCGACTTGCCGACGTTCGGCCGGCCGACAACGGAGATGAAACCCGCGGTGGTCACCGGCGAGCCACTCGAACGCGAGCAACGCGGCGGCCCTGGACCTCTTCTGCCGTCAACATCACTTCGTTGTACTCGAACGACTCACCGACGTCCGGAACGCGTCCCGCAAGGCCGAGCACGAGGCCGCCGACGGTATCCCACTCTTCCTCGGGGAATCGGATGTCGAGCGTATTGGCGAGTTCGTCGACATCGAGTCGAGCATCAACGAGGTAGTCGCCGGACTCGAGCGGGACCACCATCGGTTCCTCATCATCGTATTCGTCGACGATCTCACCAACGATCTCTTCGATGAGGTCCTCGATGGTGACGACGCCCGCGGTTCCGCCAAACTCGTCGACGACGATGGCGAGGTGTTTCTGCTTTACCTGCATCTCACGAAGCAGCTCCGAGATCGCCTTCGTCTCGGGTACGAAGTAGGCCTCGTGCGCCAGGTCACGGGCAGGGCGGGGTGGGGCCGCCTGGTCATACAACGTGAGAAGGTCCCGGGCGTAGAGGAGTCCAACGACGTTGTCGATGTTCTCTCCGGTGAGCGGAATCCGCGACCGGCCGGCCTCGAGCACGAGATCGACAGCGTCGTCGGTTGAGGCTGCGGCAGGCAGCGTCACCATGTCGGTCCGCGGCACCATGACCTCGCGGACGATCGTGTCGCCGAATTCGATGATCGAGGAGATGAGCTCGCGTTCCTCGCGGTCTTCATCATCGTCTTCGTCGTCCTCGTCGTCGTCCTCATCCGAAACGAGGTCGTTGGCGGCATCGCCGACCCGAATGGCGATGGCGAGGAGACGCGAGAACCGATACGCGAACGACCGGGGACGAGAACGGCCGATGGTCCGCGGGATGAGGTCGGAGAGCAGCACAAGCAACACCGTCATCGCGGCAAACGCGAGAGCAAGCTGCCATCCCGAGAGCAGCCGTGCGAGCGCCCACGAGGCCGGGATAACCGCGAGGATGAGCAGCGTGGTGACCACTGTTCCAAGCGCCGGCTGAATTCTGAGACGGTCTTCGAGCAGGTCGGCGACAACACGGGCGCGTGTGTCGCCCTCCCCGGCGTCATGGAGCGCGTCCACCCGCGAAGTCCTCACCAGGGTCGCTCCCGCTGCGCGAACGAGAGCGGTCAGGAGAAGAACAACTGCAGAAAAGGCGAACGCGGCGGCGATCACGGTCTCACTCTACCGATCCGGGCAAGGAGTTCGCGTTCCCGACTCTCCATGCGAATCGCGTCGCCCTCGTCTTCATGGTCCCATCCGAGAAGATGCAGCAGTCCATGCACGACCATGAGTGCCAACTCGTCTTCGAACGGGATTGCCTGCTGTTCGGCGTTTCGTCGCACGACCGATGGCGAGATGAATATGTCGCCAAGCTCGATCGGTGGCCCGCCGGGCGCGCGTGCCGGTGGTGAACCCGGGAGGGCGTTCTCAATCGGGAACGACAGCACATCGGTTGGGCCTTCTTTGCCCATGTGGGCTTCGTTGAGCTCCGTCATCTGCTGTTCGTCGATGAGTACGAGGGCGACGCCGGTGTCCTCATCGAGGCCCTCGCTTTCGAGCACGAGTTCGGCCAGCATCAGCAGCTCGTCGGTGACGATCGGTTGGTCCTGCTCATCGGCGAAGAGGACGTTCACCCATCCCCCTCGTCGGCGACCGCGGCGTTGGGGGGTTCGACGGGAGGGGTGCTGGTAGCCGACGTGGGGAGCGCTGCGGCAGTTGCCCCGTCGACAGATCCCGCCACTTTCGGTCCCGGGAAACCCGGATACGGCACGCGGGCGTGGTAGTACCCCATGAGCGCTCGTACAAGTTCGGCCTTGATGCGCGTCAGGTCGCCGAACGTCAGCTGCGACTCGTCGAGCTGACCGTCGTCCACTTTTTCGGTGACAACCGTCTCGACCACGTTCTTGAGACCGGACGCCGTCGGATCCTCTGTGCGCGAATAGGCTCGAGCGGCGGCTTCCGTTGCGTCGGAGATCATCACGATCGCCACTTCCTTCTGCACCGGCTTCTCACCGTGGTGTCGGAAGAGCTCCGGGTCGACATCGGGATCAGCTTCAAGAGCTTGGTGGTAGAAGTAGCGCATCAGACTCTTCCCGTGGTGCATGCGAATCCCGTCGGTGACATCACCCGGGAGGCGGTACCGCTTGGCAAGCTTGAGGCCTTCGGTGACATGGGACCGGATGATCTGTGCCGATTCCTCGGGTGGAAGGTCGTCGTGCGGGTTCGAGACACCGAATTGATTCTCGACGAAGTACTGCGGCAGCGTCACCTTGCCGAGATCGTGATACCAGGCTGCGGCCTGGGCGAGGAGCGGGTCGGCGTCGATCGCTCGTGCGGCGCGACCGGCGAGCGCCCCGACCAGCATTGAGTGGTTGAAGGTCCCGGGGGCCTGCTCTTCGATAAGCCGCAGGGCCGGGTGATTGCGGTCGAGCAGGTCGAGCAGGCCAAGCGACGTGGTGATGCCGAACGCCGTTTCGAAGAATGAGACAAGACCGAGCGAGATCAGACCGGCAATGAGCGCTCCGATAAAAGCCCAGACTGCGGACATGGCAATGTTTCCGTCACCGAACACCCACTCGCACGTAGCCGCAACCGGAGCAACGGTGAGAGCGGATAGAAGAATGGCGAGGCGCAACTGCCGCCGCGACGAGACACGCGACACAAACGCGACCGGAACGACGGTCGCAATTCCTGCGTAGACCGTGTACGCGAGGTCGCCGGTCGAAGCGGCCGTAAATCCGGCCATGGGGATGGCCAGCACCACCGCGGTACGCGGGTCGAACAGGATCGCAGCGAGGAAGCCGATGGCCACCGCCGGCAAGAGGTATCCGAGGGACCGGTTGTCCGTTGCGATCAGCTCCGGGAGGCGGGACATGAGCGCCGACATCACCAACAGGATTGCGAGCACGGCCATGTGGCGCGGTTGTGTCCACTGCGCCGGGGCGATTCGCCAGAGGAAGAACGCCGCGAGTAAGACGGCGATCACACCGAGGAGCGCGATCGCCGTCCGCGGAGTCCCGCCCTCCGCCTCCGGCTGGTAGAGCCCAAGCTGCTGGATCGCCTGGAACTCGATACTCGTGATCGGGTCGCCGACCTCGACGATGGTGTCACCCGCACGGTACGTGATGGTCTCCGGTTCGACTTCCGCCGCCTTCTCTTCGCGAAGGGCCTCGGTGGCGTCGTTATCGGCCCGGAGATTCGCCTGGAGGCTGAAGCCTACGAGTTGGGCGATCGCCTCGCGAGCCATGGACTGCTCTTCAATCGGCAGGCCGACAACAAAAAGCGGGGGACGGGTCAACGGGTTCAGATAGAGGTCTTGGCGTTCGGTGAGCTCCGACGGCTTGATACCCGCCTGGAGCTCATCGTTCACCGTCTCAAGGCTCTTCTGCTCGACCGCCGGAAAGACCGCATCTTCACCTTCGGCGACTCGATCCAGGTCGTTGTTGTAGAGCTCGACAAATGACGGAATGGACGAGGTGAGGGTCGTGTGAGCAATACTGAGCAGGTCAATCTGCTCCTCCAACGTCCTCCGAGGGAGGGTTGTTGTGGTGGTCGTCGGTGGCTCCGTTGTTGTCGTCGTCGTCGAACTCGTCGTATCGCCCGGCTCGGTCGAACTCGTTGTCTGCTCGACGGTGGTGCTGGTCGTCGACGACTCTTCGGGAGGGATCAAGGATTCGTCGATCGCAACATCCCTGAGATCCACAAAAAACGAGTTCACCTCACGGAGAACGCTGAGCGTGGCGTCGGTGTCGTCCGTATACACGGTCTCGACGGAACGCCTGGCAAGGTCCCGCTGGGCCTCAGTCGCCTCGACATCTTCGATCGGATCCGTTGAGCGGTTGGCAATAAACGTCTGGGGCGCCGGTTCGCCGATCGCAAGCTCGATTGGGACCGTTCCTCCGGTATCCCGTCCGGCTGAGAGGATCACGGCAACCAGCATGATCGTAACGAACAAGATGCCGGTGTTGATCAGCGCAGAGCGGTTGACCCTCACGATCCGCTCTCCTCGAAGCGGCGGTAGGCCTCGACAATCGCCGCCACGATGCGGTGACGCACAACATCCTGTGCGGTCAGCTCTTCGAATGCAATGCCCTCGATCCCCGCAAGCACACCAGCCACCATCTTCAGCCCCGAGCCGCGCCCGTCGGAAAGATCGACCTGGGTGATGTCTCCGGTAACGACCATCTTCGAATTGAAGCCGAGTCGCGTGAGAAACATCTTCATTTGCTCGGGTGTGGTGTTCTGCGCCTCGTCGAGGACAACAAACGCGTCGTTCAACGTGCGGCCCCGCATGTAGGCGAGCGGGGCAATCTCGATTGTTCCCCGTTCCATCAGCCGTGCTGTCTCTTCCGGTCCGAGCATCTCGTACAGAGCGTCGTAGAGCGGCCTGAGATATGGGTCGACTTTGGCGGCGAGATCACCGGGAAGGAACCCGAGCCGTTCGCCGGCTTCAACGGCTGGGCGGCTCAAGATGATGCGCTTGACGGCCCCGGAGACCAGCGATTCGATAGCGCAAGCCATCGCGAGGTAGGTTTTTCCGGTCCCCGCTGGTCCGATGCCGAATACCAGGGTGTTGTCCCTGATTGCATCTACATACCGCTTCTGGCCGAAGGTTTTGGGCCGCACGTGGCGCCCGCGCCCCACCGCGATCGACTCGGTGAACACCCCAGAGGGGCTCGGTACGTCTCTTCGAACGAGGTCGATAACGCGCCGAACGCGATCGTCGTCGAGTTGCTGGCCTTCCTGCACGACGATCAGAAGTTCTTCGAGAACGGTCCCGGCTGCCTCAGCCTCGTGTTCAGGCCCGGAGATGTTGATCTCGTTGCCTCTGGCGACGATTCGCACCAGGGGGAACGCCTCCTCCACCCGTTTCAGGTGCGTGTCGCGTTCGCCCAGCAACTCAACCATGAGGTGGTTGCTCGGAACGCGGACGCGAACGTCGGTGGTAGTGCTGCTGGTCACAGGAGAACACCCTCGGAGGCGGAGAACGTGTGCTGGAAAGCTGGGCCCATCGGGTGATGATGAGTATATCGGTGGCATCCGTCAAGCCATCGAACCACGCGCGGCATGAAAGGGCGCCCGAAACGGCCCGATTTCAGGGACGAAGCGAGATGCGGACTTCGTCGATGCGGTTCGTGAACTCTTCGTTCTCGCCGATCATCCGCGAAAGCTGCTGCAGATCGTCGCGTCGCACGGTGAGAACCTTGCCGTTGAAGTCCTGTCTCTCCATCTGAATGGAACCGAGGAACCGCTCGATCATGTCACCTTCGGGTCCGTCGAGATCTCCGAGCCGTGCGAGATCGATCGTGACCGACTCCCGCTCCGGATCGACCACCATTGCTGCGGGTTCGGGTGGAAGAAGTTGGACCACAGGAACGCCGTAGTAGCCGGCCAGCCGGTGGAGGCGTGGAACCGAGAGGCTCCGTTCGCCGCGTTCGTAGGCGCCGAGTACGGCGGCCTTGAACTCACCTTCCGAGACGCGTTGCACGTCCTGCAGTGAAAAACCCCGCTGGCGCCTGATCGACCGGAGGCGCTCACCCACCCGTTCGTTGTACGACACGATCAACCTCTCCCGCTGATACCCAGAGCGACGCCCCAAACGCTCTGCGTGGGCAGTCTACGCCCCTTGGGCCGCCGCCCGCAAGGCAAAATCTTGCCGGAGCCTGCGCGTGCCCCGGTGTGGCGGCGACGGAGCTGATCGAAATCGATGCATATCAACCTCGCCCTGTGATTTGTCACGGCCTGATCAGTTCAACGACGAAACAGCCCACGCTTGCGATCGGCCGGTTGTTCGTCGCGCAACTCACCGTACGAACGCAGAACCTCGGATTGCTCGTCGGTCAAGTCCGTCGGGATGACGACGCCGATATGGACGAGCATGTCGCCGCGACCCCGACGTCGGAGACGCGGCATACCCTTCTTGTTCAGGCGGTAGATCGTCTCGGGTTGCGTCCCGGCCGGGATTTCGACGGACTCCGGTTCGCCATCGATGACCGGCACTTCAACCGTTGTGCCGAACACCGCCTCACTGATCCCGATTTCGACGCGATGGTGGAGTTCATCGCCAACTCGCTGGAAGCGCTCGTCCGCCGCGACGTGGACTTCAACGTAGAGGTCGCCGGCCGGAGCGCCGCGTTCCCCCGCACCTCCGCGACCCGAAAGGCGAAGTCGAGTTCCGTCTTCGACGCCCGGTGGCACTTCGACGGGGACGGTCCGTTCCACCGATACGAGCCCATCACCCTCGCAGTTGGTGCACCGATGTTCGATGATCTGCCCTTTTCCGCCGCACTGGGCGCACGGCGCCACCGTCATGATTCTCCCGAGGAACGAATCCCGAGCGACTTGAACGCTGCCGGCCCCGCGGCACGTGGGGCAGGTGACCGGATCGTGACCCGGCTCGGAGCCGAGGCCGTCGCAACTATCGCAGGTACCCGGTGCACGAAACTCGATCTCCCGGCTCGAAGCAATCGCAGCTTCCTCAAGTGTCAACGACACCGATGCCCCAATATCGGGCCCTCGCCGCGGTCCGGAACGGCGACCGCCGAATCCGCCGCCGAAGAACTGCTGGAGAATGTCGTCGAGTCCACCGAATTGAGAGAACAAATCCCCGCCGCCGATGGTTTCACCGTGGTCGTAGCGGGCCTTTCGCTGCGGATCAGACAGCACCTCGTAGGCCTCGGCAATCTCGCGAAAGCGGACCTCGGCGGTTGGGTCATCCGGGTTCGCATCCGGATGGGTCTCGCGAGCGAGACGGCGGAACGCATTCTTGATCTCGTCCGCCGTGGCATCCCGCCCCACACCCAACGTTTGGTAGTAGTCCTTCATCACTCGGCGCCGAGGCGTTCTTCGAGGTTCTCCCCGATTTCTTCGACAACCCGGATCGAACGTCGGTAGTCCATGCGCATTGGGCCAAACACGCCTACTCGTCCAGACCCGCGGGAGCCGAACGGAGTGCTGACCACGGCAAGATCAAGCGTATCCCCGATCTCGTCACCGATCCGAACGGTTGTCCCGTCGGTCGGCTCGCCCAGGATCGCTTGAACATCGCTGTCACGTTCGAGAAGGTCGAGCATTCGGTGCACGATCGCGAGATCCGCCCACAGCCCGGCGAGCTGGCTGGTTCCCCCGATGAAGAGCTGCGGCGTGCTCGTCTCGGCGTGCTGTATCTCCTGATGCACAGGATCGATGATCCGCCTCACGAGGTCGGGAAGATCGCCGCTGCTCAGGCGCTGGTCGTCGCTGGCCTCGTCCAGGTCACGTCCCGCGTAGACGCCCTCGATTACTCGCTCGGCCTCATCGAGTTGCTCGTCGGTTGGTTCGAAACCCAGGGTGACGACATGCTGCGTTACCTGACCGGTCTCGGCAATGGTCACGACAAGCACTGCCGTTGAACCGAGACGAACGAGGTGGACAGCGTGGATCCGGCTGACGTCGGCCTGAGGCTCGATGACAACAGCTGGGAGTTGCGTGATGTCGGAGACGAGCCCGGAGGTCTCCTTCAGCAGCTTCGAGACCTCGCGGTGAACGTCCGCGAAGAACGAACGAATACGGTCGTGTGTCGCCGAACGCAAGCGTGCAGGCGAGCAATGATCGACGTAGTAGCGGTATCCCTGATGGGTTGGGATGCGGCCCGCTGAGGTGTGGGGTTGGGCGACGAAGCCGTACGACTCGAGCCTGGCCAGCTCGTTGCGGATCGTCGCCGATGACACGTCGAGCGCACTTCGTTCGAGAATTGCATGTGAGCTCACCGGCTCCCCGGTGCGGATGTACTCCTCAACGAGCGCCTGGAGAACGCGAGCTTTCCGGTCGTCGATCATCAGCGAAAGCTAGCAGTCGTCGGGCGAGACTGACAGCACGGACCGCGCCACGAGATCGGTGAGCATGGGTCGAAGCACGACGACCCTGCCGTCACGCACGCCTACGACCCCGGCATCGGTCAGTCTCCTTCCCTGCTCGGAGGCGAGGAAAGGTCTCCCGATCGATCCTTGCTCGACTCCGGTCGCGAGCCGGAGGCCGACCATGAACCGCTCCCGCTCGGACTCGAAGGCGTCGAGGCGTTCACTCCCGGACCACGCCCGCTCCCCCGCATCAATACGGGCCAGGTAGGCGTCGAGACGCCGAATGTTGCGTGACCGGGCGCCGAATCGATGATCGTGAGCGCCGGTCCCGAACGCGGCGTACTCGCCCATCATCCAGGTTGAGAGGTTGTAGCGACAGGCATGCCCGGGACGAGCCCAGTTCGACACCTCGTAGCGGATCAGGCCGGCTTCATCGGCAGCGCCGTCCATATATTCGAACCGATCGGCTTGCTCATCGGGATCAGGCGACGGCGCACCGGCAATGATCGACCGGCTGAGTGCCGTCCCGCCTTCGACAGTGAGGGCGTAGGCCGACAGATGGTTCGGTTCGAGAGCAAGCACGCCGTCGACCGAGCGACGCCACGACGCTTCCGACTCTTCGGGTGTCCCGTAGATGAGGTCGACGCTCACGGTTTCGAATCCGGCTGAGCCTGCTGCGACCATCGCGTTGGTCGCCTGGCCGGGCGAGTGGGTGCGCCCAAGGGCGTGCAGCACGACGGGATCGAGTGATTGAACGCCAAAGGAAACCCTGTTGAATCCAATGCTCCTCAACTCGCGTGCACGGTCGTCGCTCCAGTCCTCGGGGTTCGCCTCAATGCTGATCTCAGCACCGGCGATGATTCCGAGGCGGGCATCGATTACATCGAGGATCCGGCCGAGGTGCGCCGGCTCGGCACGAGTCGGCGTTCCGCCACCGAAGTTGACGGCGTCGACCGTGAATGGCACGGCCTCCATGCCGATCTCGGTGACAAGCGCCTCCACATATCGGTCGATGTCGCCGCCGCCCGGCTCGTCGGTCGCCACCACCGCAAAGTCGCAATACGGGCACCGCCGTGCGCAGAACGGGATGTGGACATAGGCAGACCGCCACGAAGAGGCGGCCTCCGCGAGCACAGCCGAGTCCGGCCGCTCGGCGCCGTACTCCGTAGTTCGTTGTCCGTAGTCCGTACTTGTCAAGGCCTACTCCGCTACCTGCCTCGGACTCGGGGCTGCCAGCTCGAAGCTCATGTTTCCAGCTTGAGTGCCGCGACAAACGCTTCCTGCGGCACCTCAACCTGGCCGACCATCTTCATGCGACGTTTGCCCTCTTTTTGGCGCTCGAGGAGCTTGCGTTTTCGGGTGATGTCGCCGCCGTAGCACTTCGCGGTGACGTCCTTCCGTTGCGCTTTGATTGTCTCTCTGGAGATGATCCGAGTGCCGATCGCCGCCTGGATCGGAACGTCAAACAGCTGGCGCGGGATGAGTTCTCTGAGCCGGCCGACCATGGCCTTGCCATAGGGGTAGGCCTTGTCCCGGTGCACGATGGTGGAGAACGCGTCGACGGGGATGCCGTTCAACAAGATGTTGACGCGGACAAGGTCGGATACCTGATAGTTGTCGGGTTCGTAGTCGAGCGACGCGTAGCCCCGGGTCCGTGTCTTGAGTTGGTCGAAGAAGTCGAAGACGATCTCTGCGAGCGGGATGCGATAGTGCAGCTCAGCACGTTCGGGTGAGAGGTAGGTCATCTCACCCATCTCCCCGCGTCGTTGCTGTACGAGATCCATGACGGTCCCGATGTACTCGGAGGGTGTGATGATCATCACCTTGACGAACGGCTCTTCGATCGAGACCAGCGCACCGGCGTCCGGGAGATCCTGTGGGCTGCGAACCGCTACCTGCTCACCGGAAGCAAGGTTGGCAACGTAGGCGACGGAAGGCGCCGTCGCGACCAGGTCGAGGTCGTATTCGCGCTCAAGCCGCTCGCGGACTATCTCCATGTGCAAGAGACCCAAGAACCCGACACGGAAACCGAAGCCGAGAGCCCGGCTCGTTTCAGCTTGGAAGACGAGGGACGAGTCGTTGAGCCGGAGTTTGTCGAGCGCCTCGCGGAGCCGCTCGAATTCGTCCCCGTCCGTCGGGAAGAGCCCGGAGAACACCATTGGCTTGGGCTCGAGGTATCCGGGCAACGCCTGATCGGTCTGCGTCGCAGTGTGGGTGACGGTGTCACCGACACGAATCAGGTCGATCTCCTTGACGCCGGTGATGAGGTATCCGACCTCACCGGTAGCAAGATGCTCGACCACTTCGAGCGCCGGCCGCCTGATCCCAAGTTCGGCGGCCTCAACGTCGAGCGCCGTGGCCATGAAGCGGACATCGTCGCGTCGCGACATGCTCCCGTCGACGATCCGAACCGAGCTGACCACACCGCGATAGGTGTCGTAGAACGAGTCGAAGACGAGGGCTCGCAGGGGCGCCTGTTCGTCGCCTCCCGGTGGTGGCAGTCGATCAACAATTGCCTCGAGTAGTACGTCGATCCCCGCACCCGTCTTGGCGGAGACGCGAATGACTTCGTCCGCCGTTCCGCCCAACACCCCCGCGAGTTCCTCAGAAGCCCGATCCGGGTCGGCCGCCGGCAGGTCGATCTTGTTCACGACCGGGATGATCTCCAACCCCTCTTCGATCGCGAGGTAGGCGTTCGCGAGTGTCTGAGCTTCAACCCCTTGGGAGGCGTCGACCACGAGGACTGCGCCCTCGCACGCCTCGAGGCTTCGCGAGACTTCGTAGGAGAAATCCACATGCCCCGGGGTATCGATCAGGTTCAGCTGATACGAAACACCGGAATCGGCCGTGTAGTCGATCCGGACCGCATTGGCTTTGATCGTGATTCCGCGTTCGCGCTCGAGATCCATGTCGTCGAGCACCTGCTCACGCATGTCGCGCTCGGAGATCGCCCCGGTTCTTTCGAGCAGCCGGTCGGCCAACGTCGACTTGCCGTGGTCGATGTGTGCGATGATGGAGAAGTTGCGAATGCGCGAGAGCGCGGTCATGGGATCGATCCGGGAGCGGGGTATCTCAGTGTACCGTTGGGCCGTTCTCCTGTTATCGTTACGTTTCGTTCCCACCACCTCACGAGGTTCGTCACGCATGGCCAACATCAAGTCTCAGAAGAAGCGCAACCGTCAGAACGTGACGCGGTACGCTCGCAACAAGTCGTTCCGTTCGGAGCTGAAGACGCGCGAGAAGCACGTCATGGAGGCCGCGGAAGCCGGCGACGCCGCCGAGACAGAGGCTCTTCTGCGCGAGGCACAGAAACGTATCGACATGGCGGCGTCGAGTGGCGTGCTCCACGCGAACACAGCGGCACGGCGCAAGTCCCGCCTCACCCAACGGGCCCGCTCAGCCCTCTCCTGAACCCGTGACCGAATCGTCAACCTGGCTCACGCCGGCTGCCCACGAGAAGCTTCAGTCTGAACTGGAACAGCTGTCGACGTCCGGCCGAATAGAGATCACGGCCCGGATCGCCGAGGCACGCGAACACGGCGACCTCAAGGAAAACGCCGAGTACGACGCGGCCAAGAACGAGCAAGGCATGATGGAAGCCCGCATTCGCAAGCTGACACACCTGCTGGAGTCCGCCGAGGTTCGTGAGGTCGAGAACTCCGGGCTCGTTGAGATTGGGACCGTGGTGACCGTGATCGACGACGACGAGGATGAGTACGAGTTCTTCGTCGCTCCGGCCGAGAACAAGGTCGCCGGGATGCTTCTCGCCTCGCCACAGAGTCCGCTCGGCGAAGCCCTCCTCGGTTCAGCCCCAGGCGACGAGGTGAGTTACGAAGCCCCCGGCGGCACGTTCACCTACCGGATCGCAGCAGTGCGGATCTACGAAGGCTGATCTTCACCCTTCGGTGAGATCGGTCGGAACCTGCCAGCGAAACACGAAATCCGGGACCAGTCTCGAGTCTCGTGTCTACCTCCCCAACCACCGGCACATCGCGACCGTGAGGCGTTCGAGTGTCACGCGATGGGTTGGTTCGGGGGCGCTCTTGATCTGAAGGTCGGCGCGGGCCAACGCGTCGAGTGAGCGGCGCAGGGATTCGGCCCGAGTCGAGGAGCGCCGGTCCCACACCTTTCGGACGGGGAACGACGTCGGAGATGCGCCTATCCAGCTCGCGTACGTCTCACGATCGGGCGCAACCGCGGCGAGGGAACGCCGCCGCACCTCGCCTTCCAGGTACGCAAGCACAACCAGCGGATGGCCGTGCTCCAGGAAGTCGGCGAGGCGGCGCAGCGCCTCACCCTCATTGCCCGCCGTGATCGCATCCGACAGCAGCCACATGGGTTCATCCGGACGGTTCGAGTAGCGGCCGAGAACGTCTTCCTCGGTGATCGGCTTCCCGTCGGCCGCGAGCTGGTCGAGCGCTTGACCGAGAGCCGCCACGTCTGAGCCGAACCGACGCAGGAGCACGGCAACGGCTGCCGGTTCGATCTTGACCTTCCGCTCCGCGGCCGTATCCGCGAGCCAGCGGGACGCATCCCGCTCCCGGTACTTCTTGACGCTCTCCGTTTCGCCATGGTTCCGAAGCGTGGCTCCGAGAGGGGCGGGGATAGCCCCGGCAGCCGCGAAGACGGCCGTGACCGCATCGGGATCGGCAGCGAGAACGAGTTCAGTGATCACGTCGGCCTCAGCCTTGAGGAGGTTCTGGGCATCGACGACCAGCACCCCATCGGCGTCGCCGAACAGGGAGCCGCTCTGCAGGGCCGGCACAATTCCCTGGACGGATTCGCGCAGTTGGCCGTCCGTGTCCTCCGACGCACCCCGGCCCGGGACGTCGATGCGCTGGTGATCGGTGATGCCGGCGCTCTCGAACACGTGGTTCGCTTTGTCGAACATGACCTCACGTTCGCCCGGTCCGGCATCGCGCGGCCCGCTGATCACGGTGAAACCCATAACCCGAGTCTCCGCGCTCCGCAGCCACTACGCAAGTCGGAATGGCTGCCAGAGCGTGCTGTCCGCTCGGTCAACGGCAGTGGCAGTTACTCCAATAGGGTCATCGCGCGGCCGGGGCGGAGCAGGAACGGCGGAAGGTACGCCGGAATATTCGAGAAGGGCAGCACGTCGGGATGAAGGTTGATTCCGAGAGTGTCGTTCATGAAACGTCTTCTCGCTTGGATCCGATCCCATGCCTCGGGGTATTTCGCCGAGAAATCCTCACGCAACACATCGTCGGCAAGCGCGATGCCGTCTTCAATGTTCGTCGTGAAGTAGTCGGTCCCGGTCGCCGGTATCACGTCAGCCTGCAGCGCCATCCCGGACCGTAACTCGACGGTTGAACCGGGGGCAACCGGCGAATTGACCCACTCGTCGAGGTGAAGCTGATGGCCGGGGTTCAGGAAGATCCCGAAGAACGGATCTCCGAGATGGCGATCGATGATCTCTTGGAGCACTCCCCCGATCTGGCCGACATGCAGTGCTTCGTACCACGCAGCTATGGCCTCGAAGTACGGAGCAACCAGCCGCTCGACGTAGTCCTGGATTTCCAGCGGGAGTTCCGCGGCGTCCTCGACGACAAAACCAGCGCGACAGTTGAGGGCGCCCCAGATGCCGAACGCTGTCGTGAACCGGTCACCGCGCTCGATGCGACGATCACCCGGGCTCAACAGGCCGAGCGTCGCACGGTCCCCGCTCGTCAGCATCAGGTGGCAGGAAAGCGGAGCACCATTCCACTCGAGAAGACGAACGGCCTCGTCCTCTCGCATACCCGGTCGGAGGCCGAACACTAGGTTTCGAACTCCGTTCGACGTGTGACACGCGGCGTACTCGAAGGCGGCGAGCTGCTCTACTTCGTTGATCACTCGGAGCCCGTCCTGAGCGCCGGTGAGGATGTCGCCGGCGTTATCGACGAGGCCACCATCGAATATCGCTGCACGTACTTCATCGACGATAAATGCGGGCACATCGATTCGCGATCGGTCTGAGAATTCCTTCCAGCCGATCATCCCGACCCGGACGCCGCTCGTGATACCTTCGCCT
>Ga0316196_10000018_pt1 | contig 38095 bp, 33 predicted proteins | sample Eddsed2cm_MG_FD_204938 | JGI IMG/M metagenome (GOLD analysis project Ga0316196, IMG submission 204938) | Coastal sediment microbial communities from Maine, United States - Eddy sediment 2 cm | ecosystem: Environmental > Aquatic > Marine > Coastal > Sediment | place: USA: Maine | collected... | reverse complement strand
GACGCAGGCTTGCAGTAACGGTTGTTACCGCGCTTCGAACGGGCTGTAATTAGGCGCGTTTTGGTGTAAATTGCCCGCCTCAAGCAACCGGGAATGACCATGTCCGATTACCAGATAGCGCCTTCGATACTGTCAGCCGATTTCGCGCGCCTCGGCGAAGAAGTCGATAACGTGCTCGCGTCAGGCGCCGATATAGTGCATTTCGACGTGATGGATAACCATTACGTGCCCAATCTGACTATCGGTCCGCTGGTTTGCGAGGCGCTGCGCAAGCACGGTGTCGAGGCAGCAATTGATGTTCACCTGATGGTTAAGCCGGTGGATCGCATCATTCCGGATTTTGCCAGCGCCGGAGCGAGTTACATCACCTTCCATCCCGAAGCATCCGAGCACATCGACCGTAGCCTGGGTCTGATTCGCGACAACGGTTGTCGTGCGGGGCTGGTGTTCAATCCGGCGACTCCGCTGTCTTATCTCGATTATGTGCTCGACAAGGTAGATATGATTTTGCTGATGTCCGTGAACCCCGGCTTCGGTGGACAGAGTTTTATTCCCGCAACGCTCGACAAGTTGCGTGCCGCGCGCCGCATCATCGATGAATCCGGACAGGCGATACGCCTTGAGATCGATGGCGGTGTGAAAGTCGATAATATCGCCGAAATTGCGGCGGCGGGTGCCGATACCTTTGTCTCCGGATCCGGTATATTCGGCTGTGGGCAGACGGGTGATCCGCATCACTATGACAGTATCCTGCGACAGATGCGCCAACAGCTGGAGCAGGCGGACTCGGTCTGATCGAAGCCTGATTTTAAACCGTACAAAGTCATGGCCTTGCCCGAAAGCCTGTGGTAGATTCTGGCTGATATTCGATGAATCTGATTGAAATGACTCAAAAATGCAGACAAAAGACTGAAGGTGCCCACAGCTGGCGATGGTAATCGCGAGCCGTCTTTCTTCATTTTCCTTTTTCTGTTCAGTGTTTAAGAGTCATCCATGAATCTCAAGCAATTCAATCAAGCCAGGCGTGATTATAATCGCATTCCGTTGGTTCGCGAAGTCTTCGCCGACCTCGACACTCCGTTAAGCACTTACCTCAAGCTCGCCGATGAGCCCTACACCTATTTGTTTGAATCGGTGCAGGGTGGCGAGAAGTGGGGGCGTCACTCGATTATCGGCATGGCCTGCCACACTCGCATCAAGGTGTTCGGCACCCAGGTGCAGATCGAGACCGATGGCGAAGTGATCAGCGAATCCAGCTGTGATGATCCGTTGCGTTTTATCGAGGATTACCTGCAGCGTTTCAAGGTCGCTGAAGTCGATGGTCTGCCAAAATTCCACGGTGGGTTGGTGGGTTATTTCGGCTATGACACGATTCGCTACATCGAACCCAGGCTGGCGCAATGTCCCAATCCGGATAAACACCAGACTCCCGACATCCTGTTGATGCTGAGTGACCAGCTGGTGGTGTTCGACAATCTCGCCTCACGCATGTTTCTGATTGTGCATGTCGATGCCGGCAGCGAACAGGACTGGCATGATGGTGAGCGGCAACTCGATGAGCTGGAACAGAAATTGCTTAACGCGCAGCTCGATACCCGCCGCAACACTGTGAAGAGTACCGTCACCGAGCAGGATTTCACTTCCGAGTTCAGCCAGCAGGGGTTTGAGGCTGCGGTTGAAAAAGCGCGTCAATACATCATCGACGGCGACGCCATGCAGATCGTCCTGTCGCAGCGCCTGACGATCCCGTACAGGTCGGCGCCGATAGACCTCTATCGCGCACTGCGCAGTCTTAATCCTTCACCTTATATGTATTACCTGAACCTCGGTGATCATCACGTGGTGGGTTCGTCACCTGAAATCCTGGTGCGCCTTGAAGACGATATCGTCACGGTGCGGCCGATAGCCGGTACACGTCCACGCGGCCGCAATGCCGAGCACGATCTTGAGCTGGAGCAGGATCTGCTCAGCGATCCAAAGGAACTGGCCGAGCATTTGATGTTGATTGATCTCGGGCGCAACGATGCCGGTCGTGTCAGTCAGGTAGGCAGTGTCAGCCTTACCGAGAAGATGATTATCGAGCGCTACTCGCACGTCATGCACATCGTTTCCAATGTGGAGGGTCGCATCAAGCCCGAACTATCGGCCTTCGATGTACTGCGCGCCGCCTTTCCGGCGGGTACCGTTTCCGGTGCGCCCAAGATCCGCGCCATGGAAATCATCGATGAACTGGAACCGGTGAAACGCGGTATTTATTCCGGTGCCGTTGGTTACATTTCCTGGAATGGCAACATGGACACGGCGATTGCGATACGTACGGCCGTGATCAAGGATGAGCAGCTCTATATCCAGGCCGGTGCCGGAATTGTTTATGATTCGGTGCCAGCGAATGAGTGGGCCGAAACCATGAACAAGGGGCGCGCGATTTTTCGTGCGGTGACGCTTGCCGAGGCAGGTCTGCCGTCGCGCGACCCCAGCGACGACGATGCCGCGGGAGAGTCATGATGAAGGTATTGATGATCGATAATTACGATTCGTTCACCTATAACCTGGTGCAGTATCTCGGTGAACTTGGTGCTGAAGTCGAGGTAGTGCGCAATGACCAGGTAAGCGTTGATGAAATCGCCGCTTCGAATGCGAGCCACATCATGCTGTCTCCTGGTCCCGGCACGCCGGACCAGGCCGGCGTAACTATGGCGACGATCGAGGCGCTGGCCGGAGTCAAGCCGATTTTCGGCGTCTGCCTTGGGCAGCAGAGTATCGGTCAGGTGTATGGCGGGAAAATAATCCATGCCCGCGAAATCATGCACGGTAAAACCTCTGCGATCAGGCATAGCGGCGTCGGCGTATTCGCCGGTATCGACAATCCCTTCACCGCGACTCGTTACCACTCGCTGGTGGTGGAGCGGAAGAGTCTACCGGATTGTCTCGAGATCACCGCATGGACCGAGGATGAAGACGGTGAGATCGATGAAATCATGGGGCTGCGGCATCGTGAGTTAGCCGTCGAGGGGGTGCAGTTTCATCCCGAATCAATTCTGACTGAACACGGTTATGCGCTGTTGCAGAATTTTCTAGAACAAACGAATGCTGGCCGCAGCTAGCCGGGGGAACGATGGAAATACAGGCCGCAATTAAAGCAGTAATGGCCCGGCAGGACCTGAGCGTCGATGAAATGGCTACGGTCATGCAGCAAATCATGACCGGCGAATGCACGCCATCGCAGATCGGCGGATTTCTGGTCGGCCTGCGCATGAAAGGCGAAACCGTGGACGAATTATCAGCGGCGGCGCGGGTCATGCGTGATCTCTCCACGCGTGTGGATGTTGGCTGCGACCACCTGGTCGACACGGCTGGCACCGGGGGCGACTCGTCCGGCAGTTTCAATATTTCGACCGCCAGCGCTATTGTCGCGGCGGCAGCCGGTGCGCACGTTGCGAAGCACGGTAATCGTTCGATGACCAGCAATTCGGGCAGTGCGGATGTGCTCGAGGCTGCGGGTGTCAAGCTCGACATCAGTCCCGTGCAAATTGGCGAATGTATCGAGCAGGTCGGTGTCGGTTTCATGTTTGCACCGGCGCATCATGGTGCCATGAAACACGCGATTGGACCGCGTCGCGAAATGGCCGTGCGCACGGTGTTCAATGTACTCGGTCCGCTGACTAATCCGGCGGGAGCGCCCAACCAGATCATCGGGGTTTTCGATGGCGAGCTGGTCGAACCTATGGCGCGCGTATTACAGCAACTGGGCAGTCGGCACGTGATGGTGGTTCACGCCGAGGATGGCATGGACGAAATCAGTATTTCCGCACCGACCCGGGTTGCCGAGCTGAAAGATGGTGAAGTCAGCAGTTATACGGTGACACCGGCTGACTTTGGTATGGAAGCGGCTTCCGTGGATGCGCTCAAGGTAAACTCGGCCGTGGAAAGCCTGGCGATGATCCGTACGGTGCTGGCAGACCAGGCCGGGCCCGCTCGGGATATTGTCTGCCTTAACGCCGGCGCTGCGATTTATGTATCGGGTTGCGCCGCGACGCTTGCCGCGGGTGTCGATGCGGCGCGTGCGGCGATCAGTAGCGGCAAGGCAGCCGCGGTACTGGAAAACCTGGTGACGCGGACCAATGCCAATGACTGATCAGCGCTCGGACATTCTGAATCGAATTCTCTCTACCAAACAGCAGGAGCTTGCCGAGCGCCGCCAGCGAAAAACGATCGAGCAGTTACGGCTGCAGGCACATCATGTTTCGCCACCGCGCGGTTTTGTTGCGGCAATGCGTCGTCGCATCGAACAAGGGGGCGCTGCGGTCATCGCGGAAATCAAGAAGGCCTCGCCAAGCAAGGGTGTCATCCGCGAAAACTTTGACCCGGTAGAGATTGCGAAGTCCTACCAGGCCGGCGGTGCCAGCTGTCTGTCGGTGCTTACCGATCATGATTATTTTCAGGGGCACGAAGATTTCCTGACGATGGCGCGTGCTGCCTGCAGTTTGCCGGTGATACGCAAGGATTTTATCATCGACCCCTATCAGGTAATGGAGGCGCGAGCGATTGGTGCAGACTGTATTCTGTTGATTGTCGCGGCGCTTGATGATCAGCAGCTGGTTGCTCTAAGCGAGGCGGCTCGTGCCGAGGGTATGGATGTGCTGGTCGAGGTGCATGATCGTGCTGAACTTGAGCGGGCGCTTGAGCTCGATCTCGAACTGGTCGGCATCAATAACCGCAATTTGCGTACTTTCGAAACCAGTCTCGAAACAACCATCGATCTATTGCCGCTGGTACCGGACGATTGCATGGTGGTTACCGAAAGTGGGATCCACTCGCGTGACGACATCGCGCTGATGCGCGACCACGACGTGCATGCCTTTCTCGTTGGTGAAGCCTTCATGCGTGCCGCCGATCCCGGTCAGGCCCTCGCAGACCTGTTTATCGACTGACAATCTCCTGCTGATGGAACCTTGTCCCGACTGCGTCGAGGGACGAACAGATATCGACAGGGTGTTTGGGGACTAACGGGTGCCGAAAACGACGATGGTTTTGCCGTGCGCGGTTATCAGTCCATCTTCTGCAAGGGTTTTCATGACGCGCCCGGCCATTTCGCGCGAACAACCAACAATCTTGGCGATTTCCTGACGCGTGATCTTGATCTGCATGCCGTCCGGATGGGTGATTGCATCCGGTTCGCGGGCGAGGTCGAGCAGGGTGCGTGCAACCCGGCCGGTAACGTCCATGAAGGCCAGATTGCTGACCTTGCGGCTGGTATTGCGCAGTCGACTAGCCAGTTGTGATGATAGTTGAAACAGAATCTCGGGCGTTTCCTTGGCAAGTTGCATGAACTGGTTGTAATGAATTTCGGCGACGTCACAGGGAGTGCGGGTAATAACCCAGGCACTGCGCCTGGTGTGTTCTTCAAACAGGCCCATTTCACCGAAAAAATCGCCCGGGTTGAGATAGGCGAGTACGATTTCATTACAGTCTTCGTCTTCGATGACTACGCTCACGGAACCGTCGATGATATAGTACAGCGTCTCTGATGCATCACCTGCATGAATGATCGTGCTGCGCGCCGCGTATTTCTTGCTGTGGCAGTGATGCAGGAAATTATCCAGGGCAGCGTTCTTCCGCGGTACAATTTTTGTGATCGAGTTAACTGACATAATGTTATTTTCGTGACAAGGCTAACAGGTAACATAGCATAAAAACAATAATTCAACAGCAATAGGGTGAGACCATGAAGTGCAGAATCAAATGGCTCGATCACAGGTCTTTTGTCGGGGAATCCGCGAGTGGCCATTCGGTGGTTATGGACGGTGCTCCAGATGCGGGTGGACGAAATCTGGGTGTGCGACCCATGGAGATGTTACTGCTCGGGCTAGGTGGTTGCACGGCGTTTGATGTGGTTTCCATATTGCAGAAATCCCGTCAGCAGATCAGCGATTGCGAAGTTGAAATCGAGGCCGAGCGCGCGGATGAAATCCCGAAGGTTTTCACGCGAATCCACGTACATTTTATTGTCAGCGGTCGTGAGCTGGACAAGACAAAGGTGTCCAAGGCGGTTTCGTTGTCGGCCGACAAGTATTGCTCGGCTTCACGCATGCTGGAAAAAGCCGCGACCATTACTCACGATTTCGAAATCGTCAATCTCGACTGATGCCCCGGAACTTCGGACCGTCACAGTGAACGCGACGGTTTCGTTGCCCTGATCTCTGGCAGAACCCCGATGCGCCAGATCACTCGTCGGAAACGCGCGATGTGGCATGGGGATCACGACTTCCCCGGTTCATCCTCGGGATAGCTAAATACGGTAAGCGGTGATAGTCATCAGCTTGCTGACCAGTGTCATGGTGGCTTTGACCGGTGTCGGTAATTCGGCGGCTCCGGCCTCGGCGGCGTTTTTGGCGTGTCGCAGTTCATCTTCGCGCATGCTGCTGAGGATGGCGCGACTGCGCTGATCTGATTCGGGCAATTGCTGCAGGTGGCGATCAAGGTGTGCACTGACCTGTTGCTCGGTTTCCTTGACGAAGCCCAGGCTCCATTTGTCACCGGCAAAACCCGCGAGCGCGCCGATGCTAAATGAACCCCAGTACCACAGGCCATCCAGCAGGCTGCGTCGCGCGTTAAGTTCGCCCAGGCGCTGCTGGCACCAGTTCAGGTGCTCGTTCTCTTCCTCGGCAGCCTGTTGCATCGCGGCGCTGAGGGCGCTGCCGCGGGCGCCCAGTGCCTGTCCACGGTAGAGACCCTGCGCGGCAACCTCGCCGGCATTATTGACGCGCATCAGACCGGCACTATGGGCGATATCGGCGGCGTCAGGCTGCTCGTCAGTGACACCCTTTGCCGGATACGCGCGCGCCCCTGCCGAGGGTTGATGGTGGCTGGTGTTGAGACCGTGCTGCAGCTCATCGAGCAGGCGATCGCTAAAACTGAGGTTGCGCATTGGATGTTCCTGAAACTGATGAATTCACGACAAAACCGGCCGCTGCCGGGGAACTCATTATCGGTGATCGGGGTAATTTTTTCCAGAGAGCCAAATAGCCCCTAAATTGACTATCTTTCGTCTTGTCAAGCGCCCGTTTATTGGTTAGTATTCGCGCCCTTTGTGATTGAAGTCAACGCCCCAAGGGGCAGTTTATCAGGAATTAGTATGAAAACCTTCAGTGCCAAGCCCGAGACGGTAAAACGCGACTGGTATGTAATAGATGCCACCGATAAGGTGTTGGGTCGTCTGTCGACCGAAGTGGCGCGCCGTCTGCGCGGTAAGCACAAGCCGGAATACACCCCGCATGTTGATACCGGTGACTACATCATCATTATCAATGCTGAGAAAATCCGTGTTACCGGCAACAAGGAAAACGACAAGATGTACCATCATCACACCGGGTATATCGGTAGTCTGAAATCAACCAACCTGGCGCAGTTGCGCAAGGATCATCCCGAGCGGATCATCCAGCATTCGGTGAAAGGAATGTTACCCAAGAATTCTCTGGGACGCGCAATGTTCAAAAAGCTGAAGGTTTATGCGGGTGAAGCCCATAGCCATAGCGCGCAGCAACCCCAGTCTCTCGAAATCTAGCAGATCAATCTAGTAGGTTAAAATATATGGCAGTCGAACAATATTACGGTACCGGTCGTCGCAAGAGTTCAGCAGCGCGCGTTTATCTTAAGTCGGGTAGTGGCAACATCACCGTCAATAACAAGAGCATCGAAGATTACTTCGGTCGCGAAACATCGCGTATGGTTGTACGCCAGCCATTGCAAACCGTTGATGTCGTCGAGACTTTCGATATCAACGTGAGCGTTTCCGGTGGTGGCCCGAGCGGCCAGGCTGGCGCGATACGCCTGGGTATTACCCGTGCACTGATGGCCTACGACGAGACATTTCGTGAGCCCCTGCGCAAGGAAGGTTTTGTAACCCGCGATGCGCGCGAAGTCGAGCGCAAGAAAGTCGGGCTGCGTAAAGCTCGCCGCGGAGTGCAGTTCTCGAAGCGTTAAACGGGAAAGTACCGAGACAAAAAAAGCCCGCTTTTGCGGGTTTTTTTTGTGCTGTGTTCAGGAAACCTGCGGATCAGCAGCTAATGCTGCGGAATTGTCTCCCCTCGCTAGCGTGTCGTTTGATCAGCCGATGTTGCGGCCGGGCGTTGCAGCGTGTTAATCCCTTCATCGCCACTCAGGATTAACAGGTCCGCGGGCCGATGGGCAAACAGGCCGACGCAGACTACTCCGGCTAACTGGTTGATGCGGGTTTCGAAATCGAGCGCGTCTTCGATCTTCAATCCATGAACATCAAGTATCTGGTTGCCATTGTCGGTGATGAAATCAGCACGCAATCGGGGATCACCGCCCAGGGAGCGCAACTCCTTTGCCACCAGTTCACGTGCCATGGGGATTACCTCCACCGGTAGCGGGAATTCGCCAAGCGTTGCCACCAGCTTGCTGTCGTCGGCTATGCAGATAAACTCGCGGCTGGCCGCGGCGACAATTTTCTCGCGCGTGAGGGCTCCACCACCACCCTTGATTAATTGCAGGCGGTCATTGGATTCGTCGGCACCGTCGACGTACAGATCCAGCTGTCCGGCCTCGTTGAGGTCAACCACTGGAATGCCAAGCGCCAGTAAACGCTCACTGGAGGCCTCTGAACTGGACACGGTGGCGGTAATGCGATCGCCCATTTTCGCGGCGAGCAAGTCGATGAAGTGATTTACGGTTGAACCGGTACCAACGCCGATAACGGTGTCAGGTTTTACGTATTCTACCGCGGCTTCTGCGGCGGCACGTTTTTTATCTTCGGGCGTCATGGATTTACCGGTTGCTTCGCAAGCGATCAATTATGATAATCCCCTGCAGTCCACGCAAGCGATTGCGCGGTTTTTACGACAATAGCGAGGTACTCACTCGAGCGATGCGCAAGGAAAAGTTCTTAGAAAAGGTATTAACCGCGCGTGTCTACGATGTCGCCCGAGAATCCCCGCTGGATTTCATGCCGAGAATGTCCAGGCGACTGGATAACCAGACCTATATCAAGCGCGAAGATCTGCAGCCGGTTTTTTCCTTCAAGTGCCGCGGTGCTTTCAACAAGATTTTCCAGGAACTGCAGGAGAACCCCGAGCTGAGTGGTGTGATTACCGCATCGGCCGGCAACCACGCCCAGGGTGTGGCGCTGGCCGCGAAGAAGCTGCATTTGAAGGCCACGATCGTGATGCCGACAACAACCCCTGATATCAAGGTCACTGCGGTCAGGGCTTATGGTGCGAAGGTTGTGTTGTACGGCGAAAATTTCGATGCCGCGCGCGATCACTCGCTGATTCTGGCTAAAAAAGAAAAGCTCGCCTTCATCCATCCTTTCGACGACTACGATGTGATGGCGGGGCAGGGCACGATTGCTCACGAAATCATCCGCCAGCACCCGGGCAAGATCGACGCTATTTTCGTGGCGGTCGGCGGTGGTGGGTTGATCGGTGGCATCGCCGGATTTATCAAGGCGGTCAAGCCGGAGACAAAAATCATTGCCGTAGAACCTGATGATTCGGCCTGTTTTCATGCGGCACGAAAGGCTGGGCGGCGCGTTAAGCTGAAGGAAGTCGGCACCTTTGCCGATGGTGTCGCTGTCAAGCAGATCGGCAAGAAAAACTGGGCGATGATCAAAGACCTGGTGGATGACGTGGTGCTGGTCAATACCGACCAGATTTGTGCGGCGATCAAAGATACCTACGAAGATACCCGGGCAATTTGTGAGCCTTCCGGCGCACTGTCGCTGGCGGGTTTGAAGAAATACGTTGAGCTGCATGGCATCAAAGACCAGACCCTGGTGGCGATCAACTGTGGTGCAAACATGAATTTTGACCGTTTGCGCCATGTCGCCGAACGTGCCGAGATCGGTGAGAATCGTGAAGCCTTGCTCGCCATCGAGATACCGGAGCGTCCCGGGAGCTTCAAGCGTCTGTGTCAGTTAATCGGCCATCGCTCGATCACGGAGTTCAATTATCGTTACGCGGATGCGACTACCGCGCACGTTTTCACCGGTGTGCAGCTGACGCACGGTGTCGATGAGAAAAACAAGCTGATCGAAAAGCTCAGCAGCAAGGGATATAAGGTGCTCGATATGACCGGCAATGAAGTGGCCAAGCTGCACACCCGCTACATGATCGGTGGTCAGGCGGGTGGCAGTGTCAATAATGAGTTACTGTACCGCTTCCAGTTTCCGGACAAACCGGGAGCCTTATTAAATTTTTTAATGAAGGTGGGTGATCGCTGGAATATCAGCCTGTTTCATTATCGCAACCACGGCTCCAACTTCGGCCGCATCCTGATGGGTTTTCAGGTCGACAGGGAGGATACCCGTGCCTTCCAGGCCTTTCTAAAGAGTATCGATATCCCCTACTGGGACGAAACTGCAAACGACGCCTACCGGCTGTTTCTGAAATAGATCTGCGGCTTTACCTTCATCAACGCAACATAAGCGTGCCTGGCGCGGGTGGCGAGCGGGTAACTTTATTGACTGGAGTGATCGGGGAAGGAAGGATACCAACCACGGTGTCGTCGCACTCTATCAACCTTGAACCAATGGTTCAGGTGGGGAGATTGGCTACTCATCAGGCTTCCTGAACTCGCCAGGCATGCACACCAGAATTGCACGGAAGTCCCCGAGATTGATAAATAGGCTCAAGGATTACGATGGTTGCTAACGGGCACCGTAGTCAGTATCGCAAGTACTATGGCGCGGTTTTGTCGAAAAGTACAATTTAAAATTCTAATGAGTGAGCCATTGCGCATTTCTCACTGGTTACCATCCTGGAGGCCAGCAGGCATGGCTGGAATGAAGTTCTCGAGCCGTGACATGTGCTTTGGCGACAGCCATTAATAATGCAGCTTACCAACCAGGTTTATGGCGAACTAGGCAGAACCTGGCGGCAACTGCGGCAGTGCCTTGGTACAGGGCTGGTTGAAAGCCTGGTTTAGATTTCGAGTTGGCGGGATTGTTCGAGGACGCGCGAAATCTTCGATTCGAGGTCCTTCAGGCGCGGGGGTAATTCCGCACCGATCTGCTTGTCGACAGCGCTGGTGCGCAGCAGGTCATTGGCTATATTGAGCGCGGTGATAACCGCGATTCGCTCGGATCCCATAATATTGCCGCTATCGCGTACTTCACGCATCTTCAGATCGAGGAAGCGGGCAGATTCCAGCAATGCTGATTGCTCACCCACGGGGCAGGCAACCTTGTAGTCTTTGTCGAGGATTGAAATATTGATCGGTTGAGCGTCTGTCATGAGCCTAGTTCTAATGATCGCAAGCGTGAAATCATCGCCTCAACCCGGCTGCGCGCCATTTCGGTTTTTTCGATCAGCTGAGAGCGTTCGGTAACCAGCTTGTCTTTCTGCTGGCGCAGGCTGGTATTTTCGTTCTTGAGCAAGCCCACGGTGTCGATTAGTTCGTCGATGCGCTGTTCGAGGCTGCGCAGATCATCTTCGGTATATACGTCTTTTTCAGAATCCATAGTGCAATCATCGGGCCTTAAGCGGCGCAGGTCAATATGCAGTTGTTCTTTGCTGACCCGCGCTGATGTTAGAATGCAAAATTATACGAATCTGTGGGTTTTCTACAATGCTCGATTTTGATGAGGTGCAGGCCGCATTGGAAGGCCTCGGCGCCAACGTGGACGCCGCGGAGGCGCATGGCACTTTGTGCGCCTTGCTACTCGAGAATGCCGATTTGCCGGTCTGGTTGGGCCATACGCTGGATGACCTGCCAGATGCCAGCGATGTACTGGCGCAAGAGCGACTCGGCGTGCTCGAAGAGATGTTCACCGTGACGCAGGAGCAATTCGATAGTGAAGACCTGAGTCTGGAAATTCTGCTGCCGGATGAGGATGATGATTTCAGCCTGTGCCTGCTCGGTCTGTCGAGCTGGTGCCAGGGTTTTTTATATGGATTCGGGGTCAAGGGAGCGACCGCTGAAGATGCGCTCGACGATGACGCTCGTGAGGGTTTGTCAGACCTGCTGGAAATCAGTAAGCTCAGCTATGACGAAGAGGCGAGCGAAGCTGCGCAGCAGCAGTTCGCCGAGATAGTGGAGCATGTACGTATCGTCACCCTGATGTTGAAAGAATCCATGAGTCCGCTTAAATCGGCACCCACTGTGCATTAGTGTTGTGCCTCCGCCATGAAATATTCCCGGGAATTCGAATAATTGAGCAAAATGAAAGCAACTGAATTTAAACGTCGGCGCAATCAGCTGATGAAGATGATGGGCAAGAATACCATCGCGATCCTGCCATCGGCTTCGGAATTGATCCGTAACCGCGATGCACATTTTCCGTTTCGCCAGGATAGCGATTTTCTTTACCTGACCGGGTTTAATGAACCCGATGCGGTCATGGTGCTGAAACCCGGTCGTAAACACGGTGAATACATTATTTTCTGTCGCGAGAAAGACCCGGAAAAGGAAACCTGGAATGGTCGTCGCGCGGGGCAGGAAGGTGCGATCGAAACCTTTGGTGCGGACGATTCTTTTCCGATCGACGATATCGATGACATCTTGCCGGGTTTGCTGGAAGGCACCGACAGTATCTTCAATATCATGGGGCGTTACTCCGAATTCGACAAACGGCTGATCGGATGGGTTTCCCATATTCGCGAGCAGTCACGCAGCGGCATGCACGTGCCCTCGGAATTCGTAGCTCTCGAGTATCTGCTGCACGACATGCGCCTGTTCAAGAGCCGTGAAGAATTGCGCATGATGCGCCAGGCGGCGGCGATCAACGTGCGTGCGCACCTGCGCGCGATGAAATTATGCGCGCCGGGCAAGCATGAGTACCAGATTCACGCCGAGTTCGATCACGAATATCGCAGCAACAATGCGGATCACGCTTATCCGGCGATAGTCGGGGGCGGGGCTAACGGCTGCATATTGCATTACACCGATAACAATGACGAGTTGAACGATGGTGAGTTACTGTTGATCGATGCCGGTTGTGAAGTCGAAGGCTATGCTTCCGATGTCACGCGCACCTTTCCGGTAAACGGCAAATACTCGAACGCTCAGCATGATCTCTATGAAGTCGTGCTCGCGGCGCACCAGGCGGCGGTGAAAAAGGTCAAACCGGGCAATCACTGGAACGATCCGCACAATGCGGCGGTGCGCGTGATTACCAGGGGGCTGGTCGAACTCAAGCTGTTAAAGGGTAGTGTTCCGAAGCTGATCAAGGATCAGGCCTATCGCAAGTTTTACATGCACCGTACCGGCCACTGGCTGGGGCTCGATGTTCACGACGTCGGTGATTATCGGGTCGGGGATCAATGGCGTTTGCTGGAACCCGGCATGGTGATGACCATAGAGCCGGGTATTTACATCCCGGCGCACACTAAGGGTGTGCATCGAAAGTGGTGGAATATCGGTATTCGTATCGAGGACGACGTGCTGGTAACGCGGCAGGGATATGAAATTCTGACCGATTCACTGCCGCGCAAAATCAGCGAAATCGAAACGCTCATGGCGGGCTAATGACCGATATTGCGATTATCGGCGGTGGTCTGGTCGGGCTCTGTGCCGGGCTGGTTGTCCAGCATCCGGCCCGGCGCGTAACCATTATCGAGGCGGGAAACTTCGAGCCCAAACCGGTGCAAGGCCTGGCGGCCCGTTCGATTGCCTTATCCATCAGTAGCGTGCAGATTTTTCGTGCGCTTGGCCTGTGGCCCGGAATCGCGGCTCAGGCGGCGCCGATTCGACACATTCATGTGTCGGCTCGAGCGCGTTGGGGCGTCACCCGGCTGCACGCCGACGACTACGAACTCGAAGCGCTCGGCTACGTTGTCGAGAATCATGTGCTGAGTGATTGCCTGCTGCAGGCAGTGCAGGCTTCCGATCTGATCGATCTGCAGCAGAATGCCAAATTTGACTCGATCGACCAGGATGCGCGGGTACGCATTGGATATCGCCAACATGATTGCCGGGAGCAGATCGAAGCGCGGCTTGCGCTGATCGCCGACGGGGCGCAATCGCCGTCGCGCAGTGCGCTGGGCATCGATCACCAGCAGATTGATTACGGCCAGTCCGCGGTGATCAGTAATGTCGAAGTCGACAAACCACGGATGGATACCGCTTACGAGCGTTTCACCGAACAGGGTCCGCTGGCCATGTTGCCATTGGGGGGGCGAAGATATGCCTGCGTGTGGACCATGAAACCTGAGCTTGCGGCCGAGATCGCCACTCTTGACGATGCCGGATTTACCAGGGCTCTGCAGGATTGTTTTGGTTTTCGACTGGGATTGATCGGTACCGTCGGCCCTCGATTCGCCGTACCGTTGCAGCGTACCCGTGCCGCAACGCTCAGTGCGGGTCGCTGCCTGTTGATTGGCAACGCCGCAAATGCATTGCACCCGGTTGCCGGGCAGAGTTTCAATCTGGCCCTGCGGGACGTCGCCGGTCTTTATGAGCTGCTCTGCGAGCAGTCGATGGCGAACCTCGATACGACTGCTATTGCGGCTCTGGGCGGGCAATACGGACTGCAGCGGGAACGCGAACAGCAACAGGTGATTCGCTACGGCGATGCTCTGGTGTCGATGTTTTCCAACGAATTGCCGTTGCTGGACCATGTTCGTGCGGCAGGTCTCGGCTTGCTCGATCTGTTGCCCGCGCTCAAGACGCAGGCGGCGTTCTCCGGTATGGGACTGGCCTTTGGTGGCAATCGACTGTTGCGAGGGCATCTGTGAGCAGGCAATTCGATGTCATCGTTGCGGGTGCCGGCATGGTCGGCAGCTGCGCCGCACTGGCGCTCGCGGCTCGCGGTATGCGCGTGGCGTTGATTGAGGCGGCGCCTCCGCTGGCACAGGATAGTGATCCAGAACGGCCCTATGATTTGCGCGTGTCGGCGATAAGCCCGCGTTCACGTCATCTCCTGCAGCAACTTGGCATCTGGCAACGACTGGACGCTGAACGGATTTGTTATTACGAGCAGATGCACATCTGGCACCAGCACGGTTCGGCCAGCGTCAGCTTCGACGCGGTCGACCTGGCGCGCGACAATCTCGGCGCCATCGTCGAGAATCGCCTGATTCAGCAAACCCTGCACCAGGCCTGTGATGTCGAGCGGGGTATTGAATGGTTCAGACCTGATCGCATCGAGACATTGCTCGAAAACACCGATCGCGGCGTCGAAATCCGTCTCGAGTCGGGTCGCTGTATCGATGCCGGTTTACTGATTGCCGCCGATGGGCGTAACTCCCCGACACGGGCACTGGCTGGAATCGATATTCAGTCCGGAAGCTACCGGCAGTCGGCTATCGTCGCCAATGTCGATACCGCAGTTGCGCATCGCCACACCGCCTGGCAACGATTCCTGAGTACCGGCCCGCTGGCGTTTTTACCGCTGGCCAACGGCCAGAGTTCGATTGTCTGGTCCTGTGATGATGAGCTTGCTGAGCAACTGTCAAGTGTCGACAACGATGCTTTTTGTGAGGCACTTGGTGAAGCGTTCGAGTATCGCCTTGGCGAGGTCACCGGTGCGGCACAGCGGCGCAGTTTCCCATTGGGCTGGCATTCCTGTGAGCGTTGGCTGCTGGGGCGGGTTTTGCTGATGGGGGACGCGGCGCATAGCGTACACCCGCTTGCCGGGCAGGGTGTCAACCTGGGCTTCAGCGACGTCGACCTTTGTGCGCACACGATTGGCGCCTGTAGAGATATGATTCCGCAACAGTTGCTGCGGCGCTACGAGCGGCAACGCAAAAGCGAAACCTGGTTTGCGGCGAACAGCTTTAGTGCGCTGAAGTGGGTTTATGGTCTGGAGCAGGGCGGCATACCGAAACTCCGCAATCTTGGTATGCATTTGATCGATTCTACCCCATGGTTGAAGCGCGCCATGGTCGGAAAAGCGGTGCAAAACATCACCTGAACGGGATGAATTCTTTGCAGGAATAGATTGGTTTTGAGACTTTCGTCTGGAACTAGCCCGCGCAAGAGGGTACTCTGGCTGTCCAAAAACGCAGAATAATCATAATAATGCGACGAGGATACGGCATCTGGGTAGTGTTGACGCTACTGTGGGTCATGTCGTTTGGGATAGCCGCGCAGGATACGTTGGAACAGATTCGCTTTGACGTCGAACAGTTCGAAATTACCGGCAATAACCCGATCGGCGAACGCGCCAATGAGGTATTGAGCCCCTATATTGGAGAACAATATGGACTCGAAGGGCTGTCGGCTGCGCGCGATGCACTCGAACAGGCCATCATCGAGGCCGGGTTTGCGTTTCACCGGGTTTCCCTGCCACCGCAAGATCTGCTTGGCGGAATCGTCGAGTTCAGAATTTCGCGCTTTTCCATCGGCAGCATCGAGGTCGAGGGAAACGACTTCTTCGACGATGAAAATATCCTGAATTCGGTGCCGGAGTTGCAAACCGGTGAAACACCAAACACCCGCCTGTTATCGCGTTCCCTCAAGATTGCCAATGAACATGCTTCCAAGAGCACCGTGTTGCGCTTCCGTGAGGGCACTCAAGCGGACAGTATCGATGCCCTGCTGACGGTAAAAGATCGAAATCCGCAGTTGTTTTTTGTCAGCGTGGATAACACCGGGCCGAAAGATGATGAGACATGGCGTACCACGCTGGGCTATCAACACGGCAACCTCTTTAACAGCGACCAGGCCATTACCGCGACCGTGACGACCGCGCCCGAAGACACTGATGCCACAACCCAGTACGGTATCAATTATCACATCCCGCTGTACCGCCACGGTGCCAGCATCGACCTGTTGTTTTCGGATTCTGATTCGGCCGGCGAAACCGGCGGGGGTGATTCCGGGCAGGGTATAACGCCCGGAGGGGGCGGCGGACAGGCACTGGAGTTTACTGGTAAAGGTCGGGTCTATGGATTTATCTACAATCGCCCGTTGCTGACCGATAGCAGTTACAACCATTCGTGGTCGGTCGGGCTGCAGCATAAAAATTTCGACAACAGCTCAACGTTCGATTCGGATGAACTGACGGGTGCCGACGTCACCAGCGTGCCGCTGGAACTCGGTTACTCGTTCAGCCGGCAGGGACCGGGAAACAGTTTCTTCGGCAGCATTACCCTGGTGCAGGAAGTTGGCGACGATGATGACGAGTATGACGATGACCGGCTCGAAGCCGAGGCAGGCTGGACCGCTTTGCGCTATGACATTACCTACGACCAGTTGTTTGCCGAGGAATATTTGTTCCACGGTCGTTTTTCCGGCCAGTATACCGATGCGTTGCTGATATCGGGTGAGCAGTTCGGCGTCGGTGGTGACAGAACACTGCGTGGTTTCGAAGAGCGTTCGGTAACCGGTGATTCGGGCTACTTTTTGAACCTTGAAATCTGGTTTCCGCCGCTGGGCTTTGCCGATCTGCGCTTTCTCGTATTCCTCGATTTTGCCCATACCGAGTTCAATGATGGTGATCTGGAGAATAATGAGGGTGTCGATTTCGATCCTTCTTCGTATGGCGTCGGCATGTACTGGGCCTGGAAAGAGAGCCTCAGCGTGAGCCTGAATTATGGTGTCATCAAAGAAGGTGGCGGCCTCGATCCCGATATCAATGAAGATGGCGACGACAAGCTTCATGTCAGCGCGGTTTACCGGTTTTGATATGCCGATGAAACTGCTTAATCGGACGCTCCTGCTAATGCTCTGCTGCCTGCTCAGCCAGGTGAGCCCGGCCGCGGAAGAAGTCGGTAAGGTTGCCTATTCGCGCGGTGTTCTGACCGGCCAGGTGGATGGTCAGCAACCACGAATAATTGCCAGGGGCGTGCCGCTGCACAATGGTGAAACCATAAATACCGGCAGTCGCGGTTTTGCGCTGATCACGCTGGACGATGGCTCCAGAATGACGCTGCGACCGAATACTACCTTCAAGATCGACAACCTGAATACCAAAAAAGGCAGTGAAAACGCATTGTTTAGCCTGGTGCGTGGTGGCCTGCGCGCGCTGACCGGGCTCATCAGTAAAGCCAGCCCGGATGCTTTTCGAATCAATACTTCGGTGGCCACCATCGGTATTCGCGGCACCGAGTTTGACGCGCGCCTGTGCGAGGACCTCGAATGCCAGCAGGAAGAACAGGATAGTGGCAAGTCCGCCGCACGGGAATCGCGGGTGGTCGGGCGTATCGCGTTGCTGCGCGGCAAGGCCAGCGCGGCGGTGGATGGCGAAGAAGCGCGGGTGTTAAGCAACGGCGCTGCAGTTTACGAGCGCGATCAAATCCAGACCGGAATCAAGTCCTTTGCCGTTGTCGCCTTCAATGATGAGACCCGGGCCACGCTGTCACCGCAAACCTCGATTCGAATCGAGGAACACGAATTCAAACCCGATCAAGCGGACGAAAATAATTCATTTCTCAGCTTTTTACAGGGCGGGCTGCGGATGGTCACCGGCGCCATTGGTCGGCTCAACAGTAAAGCGTTTCGAGTGTCGACACCGACCGCGACTATCGGTATTCGTGGCACCGGTTTTGACCTGGTCTGCGAAGGCGCCTGTGTCAGCACCAATGCTGCCGCGGATCCTGCCGCCGACAGCCTGCTGGGCAAGTTTCTGCAGCTGTTGATCAAGCCGGCTTACGCGCTTGGAGATGGCAATGGTATGTATGCCAAGGTGTGGAGCGGGTCAATCGAGCTGCAGCTTGGGGGGCAGGGTAGTAATAAGTTGATGGTGCTCACTAATGGCCGCACGGCGTATCTGAGGAATAATTTCAGTAAGCCCCTGTTAGTCACGGATATCCCGGCGCGATTGCGTGCCATGGGCGGTGCGCCACGACCTGACAGGGTGCCAATGCCCGAGGATGCGTTTAGTGAGGTCGATCCGGGCAGCATTGAGCCTGGTCTTTATGTGAACGTGCGCAAGGGCGATGTTGCCGTCAAAGGCAAGGATGGCAAGACAATCAATATCGGCGCAGGAGAAGCTGTTCTGGCCGGGTTTGTGCGTGCGGAGCGGCTCAGTTTTGTGCCGGCTTTTCAAAAGTATGACAAGATACCAAACCCTGCCAGGATTACCGTGCAGGCCGAGAAATTGCTGGACCTGTTCGGTGCCGAGGGCGTCGATAAGGAAGGTATGGAGTGCACCGTGCAATGATTTGGCGCGCTGCTATTGGAGTTGATTTGAACGAGTTGGTTTTATAGGCTGCCAGAAAACGTAATGTTAGCGAAACGCACACTGAAGATTGCCCTGATGGCCCTGGCTATCGTGAGCAGCTGTGCGCAGGCTAATCCCAATGGGCCGACGGTGGTCAACGGCAGCGCGAGCTTTTCGCAGCCGAATGCGAATACCTTAAATATCACCACCAAAACCAACAAAGCCATTATCAACTGGCAGGGCTTTAACATTGGTGCCGGGCAGACCACCAACTTTCATCAGCCCAATCGCAACAGCGCGGTGCTCAATCGCGTGCTCAGCAATAGCCCGTCAAAGATATACGGCAACCTGAATTCCAACGGCAAGGTGTTCCTGATCAACCAGCATGGCCTGATGATTGGCGCGGGTGCCAAGATCAATACCGGTGGTTTTTTCGGCTCGACTTTGAACATCACCAACGAGGATTTCCTCAACGGCAATCTCAAGTTTGAAGGTGGTGGTTTCGGCGGCATCATCAACAAGGGCTACATTCATGCCGGCCCCGGCGGTAACGTGGTGTTGATCGCACCGGATATCAACAACGGTGGCGTTATCGAGGTTGATGACGGCAAGGTTATTCTCGCTGCCGGCAAGTCCATTCGCATCACTAGCCTGAATGATGCGCTCATCGAATTCGATGTGAAGTCGAATGACGACAACACCATTATCAACCTCGGTGACATCGTCGCCAAGCACGGCGCGGTGCGCCTGTTCGCCGGCAGCCTGAAACACAGCGGTTCCATTAACGCCAACAGCCTGGTGCAAAATGCCGATGGCAGCATCAGCCTGGTAGCCAATACCACGGCCGACATTACCGGCGAGTTGATCGCCGGTGGCGACCAGGGGGGGCGCATCACGGTCGAGGCCGAAACCATCAATGTCTCCGGTCACGCACTGATCAAGGCCTCGGGTCCGGCTGGCGGCGGCACCATCCTCATCGGCGGAGATCGCCAGGGCCTGAACCCCGATATCCGCAATGCGACCTCGACCACGGTCGGTCCGCACGCCCGCATTCATGCCGATGCCACCGATAGTGGTGACGGTGGCAAGGTCATACTCTTCGCCGAACGTGATGTTCACGTGCACGGCGAGGTCACTGCAAGAGGTGGCCCGCATGGCGGCGATGGCGGCTTCATCGAAACCTCGGGTCTGCAGGCGCTCGATATCACGCGTGCCCCGGATGCCAGTGCGGCCAGTGGAGCAGGCGGCGAGTGGCTGATCGATCCTTTTAATATCACGATTCAGGATGCTGGGCCGGACAGTGGGATAACGGGTGGGCCATCACCGACACCTCTCGTCTCAAATGCCCCAGCAGTTCTGACCACGGCCACGATAGAGACGGCGTTGAACAATGGTACCAGTGTCACGGTGACGACCGGTGGAACGGCTGGTGATTTACAGGGTAACGGTGACATCACCGTAGCCGATCCAATTGATAAGACCGCGGGTGGCGTAGCCGCCCTGACACTAAATGCTCATAACAATATCACTGTTAACGCACCCATATCGGCAAGTGGCGCCAACGCCTTGAGCATTACATTGCTGGCTGACAGCGATAGCAATACTCAGGGGAGTATCAATATTGCAGCTCCAATTACCACCAACAACGGTGACGTTATTCTGGATGCAACCACCAGTTTGGATGCCGGCTCGATCACTATAGGGTCGGATATAAATGCGGGGGCCGGCGATATCGACCTTCGTACCAGTGCAGGTATCAATGCGGTGCTGCAATCAGGTGTGATCATTGCAAATGCCTTGACCTCCTCGACACTGACCGATTTAACCGTAGATCGTATAGCACCAACTCCAGTATTGGACGGTTTAATCCTTGATTTGAATGTTGACATTATCAATGGCAGTTTCTTGCGGGCTCAAAATGGTTTGACGCTCGGTGGAGTCAACAATGCCAGTCCTACCATAACGTTGGCAAGTACGGGGAATCCTACCGAATTCAATATTATGAATACCACCACGATTGGTGGAACAGGCACAATTTTATTGGCGGATAATTTCAGTAACAATAATTTATTCAGGCCAATCAGTGGAACAATGACGATTGGCGCTGGAATAACCGTCTCTGGAAGGGGAGAAGTGGGTGGCACTTTTGGCGGCACATCAACCGTAAACCAGGGGGTCATCAATGCGAACAGTGCCACAGGTACTTTGACCCTGCTTGAGGTCACGAATAATGGCACGGTAAATATCGCCAATGGCAGCACATTGGCATTAGATGGTGTGATTACCACCGATGATATTGGTGTCCTGGTCAATGCCGGTACTGGAACCATAAACCTGGTCGGTGATTTAGATAACACGGGTAACACACTGGCGCTGACTGCCTCTACAGGTGACCTGACTATTTCGTTTGGATCAATAACCAACGGCACGGTAACCACTGCCGGTGGCTCGGCTCTGCTGGCAGGTTTCAATAGCGCGCTGGATAACGTAGCAATAAACGGTGATTTAACCGTCGGTTTTGGTTCAACGATAAACCTGTCCAATTCCGTCAGTGTTACCAATTCTCTTGCCAATTCGGGCGATATTAATGTGCTGACTGGCAGCTCGTTTGCTGTTTCAGGCGGAGGGACGCAGACAGGGACTTTCAGTATTGCCAGTGGAGCAACCCTGTTGTTGTCGGGGGTGGCCCAGACCTGGACGGGAGCAAGCGTTCCTGATGCGAGTACGGGTACGCTTAGTGTCTCGACTGATCTGGATCTGACAGGCTCAGGTGGCCTGGGCACAGGTGTAACGCTGAGCGTTAGTGCCGGTACGGTGGGTTTTGGAAATAATGTGCCGGCGGTCGGTACTTTAAATATTACCTCGACCGGTGCCGTGACGAGTTCTTCGGCGCTGGCAGTGACGAATGATGTAACGGTTAATGGATCGGGTGCTTCGCTGACGATAACGGGTGTTGGCACTGGCACGTTGGATGTGGGTGGTAACCTGAATCTTCGTCAGGGCACCCTGGACGCTTCGGGTGATATCAGCGTGACCGGGCCAACCATCTGGAACCCGCTCAGCACCGGAAGCACCGAGACCTTTACCATCACCGGCCCCGGTATCCTGGTCGCCAACGGCGGCTTTAACCTCGGGACAAACCTGGATGCTAATGACCAATTGGTGCTGGACAAATTTCTCTTCATCAACAGCTTCAGCAGCTGGGATGACGCCGGTTCTGGTACGCTTTCGATAATCGGTGGCGGCATCATTTTAAATAATGACTTTATCCAGGTAAACAGCATTGCTACTGGCAGTGCCGCGCAACTCGACATTGCAGTACCGGTGACTAACATCGGTGAAATTAGCAAGGAAAATGGCCTGGGCAGCCTGATTTTCTCAGCAGGCTTGTCGGTGACGGGTGGCGATTTGAACGTGTCCACCGGCACCACCGTGGAAGCAACGGGTCTGATCCTCAATGGAGGTGAACTCAGGGGTGGCGGCACCTTGATCGGCGACCTTACCAGTCTTGGGGGCGTCATCGATATCGAGGACCCCGACGGCTCCCCCGGTACTTTGTCGATTATCGGCGCTGTGAGCTTCCTCGACCAGAATTCCAGCATTGTCTTTGACATTGCCGGGCCGGCTGACTTCGATGTGCTCAACATAACGGGTGACTTAAATCTTGCAGGGGGCTATATGGTCGCCCTTTGGGACGAACAGTACGCTGGCAACGGCTCCCACACCCTGATCACGACCACGGGCACTGTAAACGGCGGGTTTACCGACGAGTATCTGCCGGCCGGCACGACCGGGGCTGGAACCGCTATCTCAGTGTTGCCCAGCTCTTACAGTATCGCTCTGGATACCGGTGGTAACGTTATCAACTTCTTCACCAACGCTCTGGGTGGGGACTGGAATACCGCTGGTAACTGGTCGGCTGGTACGCCGCAAGCGGGCCAGTACGCAGTGATAGCTCAGGATGATGATACGATCGAAGTTACGGTGGCGGCGAACTCGGCGGTGGCGGGGATCGAGGCGCAGAATACGATCAGGATCAATAATGGCAGCACGCTGACGGTTAGCGGAGCTAATCCGAATGCCACCCTGGATTACATTTTCGCCGATGTCATACTTGAAGGCGCTGGTGTTTTGAGTATCGATGGCACTGCCCTGCTGACAGACATGACAACGCTGGATAGCGGTAATCTCTCTGGCACTGGTCTCTACATAAATCACCCGGTTGGTACGCTCAACATAGTTGGTGCCAATGGCAATAATCTTACCAGTTCTTTCGATAATAACGGCGTTATCCTTAATGGTTTCGGTCCCGGCACGCTGACGATTTCCGCTGGCGGAACTCTGGAAAACTTCGGCAAGGTGCAGCCGGGCGGCCCTGATAGTCAGGGTGTTCTCACCTTCGATGGTGATTTTATCAATCGCCCGACAGGCGTTGTCGAAATCGAGGTAGCCGGCCCCAACGGCGTGCCTGGCGATGATCATGACCAGCTGGTGATCACCGGTGATGCCAACCTGTTTGGAACGCTCGCTCTGCTGCCGCTCGGCAATTTCACCGCCAACAATGGTGACTCCGATATCGTTGCAGTGACCTATGGCTCTTTTCAGAATGGTTTCGCGACCATCCAGCCTATTGACAGCGAATCCATCACCCCTGTTTATGGTGCCAACGAGCTTACCCTGCAGTTTGCGGTGTCCCAGTTATTTACCTGGGCTGCTGCTGCCAATGGTGACTGGAACACCGGCATTAACTGGGACCTGGGCACCGTGCCGACGGTTGGTGATGACGCTATCATCGGCTTTGGTGGCCTCAATATCACCATCAGTGCAAACGCCGGCATCAATACCCTTAGCCTCGCTGCCACCAATACGCTGACACTCAATTCCGGTACCTTCACCATTGCTGGAGATACATCTCTCGACGGTGGGCTCAACCTTGCGGGTGGGGTCTTGACCGGTAACGGTAACCTGACCTTGAGCAATGCCTTAAACTGGACTGGCGGCTCTATCGCGGGCGCTGGTCAGCTCACTACGACTGCGATCACCACGCTTAATTCAGGTGGCACGCTGGGCATCGGGCGCGACTGGCTCAATACGGGTACGATCAATCACACAAACGGTGTGCTGCAAATCCAGAATGGTGCATTTATAACCAACGTTGGTAGCTACAATGCCAATGGCGGCACGCAGATTAGCGCCAACGGCGGCGCCGGTATAGAGGGGTTCTTCAATGCCGGCCAGTTCAACGTCAATGCCGATATCCTGGTGCAGCCCGAGGTGTTCGATAACGATGGCACGGTTACCGTAGGCAGTGGTTTTGTGCTGTCGCTAGGCGCAACGGGCGCTGGCGCGGCCGGCAATCAGACTGGTACCTGGGACTTTGCCGATGCCACCATCAGCCTGCTCAACAACGAATGGATAATCAGCCCCGGTTTCACGATTCTGAGCCAGCCGGGTGCAGTACTGAACCTCTCCGGCGGTACCCTGACCAACAGCCTGGGCGGGTTGTTGACCCTGCCGGCGAACGTGGCGGTCAATCTGAACAATAACAGTTCGGTGATCCAGGGCAACGACGACATCCAGATCGATGGTGCCTTCAACTGGAGCGCAGGCACGCTGCAGGGCAGCGGCCTGCTGACCACGACCGGCACCAGCACGGTCAGCTCTGGTGGCAGCCTTGGCACCAGTAAAGACTGGAACAATGTCGGCGTTATTGATCACCTCGCCGGTCAACTGCAGATCCAGAATGGCGCCACGATTACCAACAATAATATCTTTAATGCCAACGGTGGCAGCGCTATTACCAGTAACGGCGGCACCGGGGTAGAACTGTTCAATAACGCTGCCGGTGGACGGTTCACCGCAACGTCGAATATCAGTATTCAACCCGAGCAATTTATCCAGGATGGTCTTCTCGAAATTGTCGGCGGTGCCACGGTTTCCACCAACAATGCCGATCTGACCAATACCCTTAACGGCGTCATTCTCGCCACGGGCACCATCGATGTCGGCCTGGGTACCCTGATCAACGATGGCACCATACACCCGGGTGATGTGGGTAACACTGGCATCCTGACCGTGCTGGGCAACTTCACCCAGTCCGCCAGTGGCAATCTCGAGATCGAGATCGATGACACCGGAACCCAGGCAGGTCTGGACTACGACCAACTCGCGGTTACCAGCAGTGCAGTTCCGGCAGTGACGCTGGACGGCTCGCTTTCAGTCACGCTGTTGAACGGCGACCCACTGATTAACGATACCTTTACCCTGATCGACGTCAGTGGTGGCGGCAGCGTGGCGGGCTTTTTCGCCAATGAGTTCCTGCCCAGCGGGTTCGACCCGATTGTCTACGGCCCCAACTTTATAAATACCGTATTCGCTGTGCTGAGCTTTTTCTTCGACAACGATTTTGGCGACTTCTCCTGGAACAGCCCGACTAACTGGTCCACCGACGTATTGCCGACCAGCGTTGACGATGTGAGCATCAGCGGCTTCGATGTCACCATTGTTGACGGCGCCGACGCCAATACACTGTCGCTGGCCAGTAACGATACGCTGACCATTACCGGCGGTACTTTTACGCTTGCAAGCAATACCACGCTTGCCGGTAACCTGGTCATCGATGGTGGTGCGCTCAATCTGAATGCGGGCCTGACGCTGAATGGCAATCTGGACTGGACTGCCGGCACCGTCACCGGTGCCGGTAGCAATACGCTGACCAACGCGGCTGCGAGCCTGTCGACACTCGTCGATCCGTTCGCACAGGCGATCAACTGGGTCAATAACGGCAACATGACCTGGCAGCCGGGTAATGATGTCAACCTCGACTTCACTCTCGATGCGGCGACTTTTACCAATAACGGGACGTTCAATATTCAAAACCAGAACCTGCAGTCGACGATCGTCCAGGTCACCGCTAGCAGCTTTAGTAATGGAATCGGCGGTGTGGTCAACTCGGCTCCCATCGGCACCAACACCCTGGTCGAGGTTCCGTTAACCAATAGCGGCACCATTAACGTTGTTAATAACGAAATGATTCTGGGTTTTGATAGTAGCAATAGCGGCACGATTGATGTTGCCAGCGGTGCTTTGTTTTCGGCCGGTAACTCAGCGCTGACGCTGGCTGCTGGCACGGCTCTCACCGGTGTTGGCAGCTTGCAGTTGCTCAGCGGTGGCGAACTGATCGTTAACACCCCGGTCCTGATTCCCAATGGCATGACCATGGCTGTGGTCGGCGCAACGCTGACCAATGCCGGGAACCTGACTATCGAGAGCGCGCTGTTTCTCAGTGACGCTACGATTGCGTCCAGCAGCGGCAGCTTGACCTTTAATCCGACAGCCCAGGTTTTCCTTGATGGCACTTCCAATACCCTCAATACCGACATCATTAACCTCGGCTATACGGTCTGGCGATCGGGGGATGTTTTCAGTGAAAGCACTTTCTTCAATCAGGGCCTGTTCGAGATTCAAAATTTAACATCCGCATTTTATGGCGGGGAAACGGGAGTTTTCGACAATAGTGGAGTGCTGCAGATAACGAACAGCAACACGGTGGATCTTGCTGTTTTCTACGCGGATTCAGGCGGCACTATCGACATTGGTGGTGGCAGTTCCTTCGGTATCGGTGGTCCAGAGCTGATATTGAGCACAGGCCTGCTGACCGGTGACGGTATCTATAATGGCGATGTAACAACTACGGGCGGTTCGATCAACCCGGGCGGTGTTGGCGCCATCGGCATATTGTCGATTAGCGGCAACTACACCCAGTCTGGCGGCCGACTCGAGATTGATGTTTTCGACGGCGGCACCCAGGCGGGTGTCAATTATGATCAACTCGCGATCAGCGGTACCGGCACCTGGACCAATACCACGGCCGCGCTCGATTTCAGTTACCTGAATAATGGCTATGTCCCGTCTGTTGGCGATGCGCATACCGTGGTCACCTGTGGTGGGGGCTGTGCAGCGGGTGCCGATATGGGGCCCATTACCGTTCCGGCCGGCGTGACTTACCTGTTCAATAACAGCGGCACCAGCTATATCGCGACCATCGATACCGTGACCTTTGCCTGGGATGGTGGTGGCGACGGCGTCGACTGGTTTGACGCCAACAACTGGTTGTTCAATGTGACCCCCGATGCCAGTATCGACGCGGTGATATCCGCTGGTAATACCGTCAGTATTGGCGGTGCCATCGCCGCTGCTAACAGCCTGACACTGGGCGGTAACCTGAACATTGTCAGTGACGGTACTCTGATCATTCAGGACAGCACTATCGACTTGCTGGTCAATCCGGGCGGTTCGCTAACGGTAAACGTGGGCGACGGCGGCCTTCAAAACAACGGTGATACTGCTATCAACGGCTCGCTGGCGCTGTCAAACGGATTCCTGAATCTCTTCGGCAACACCGTGGTCAACGGCAGCTACTCGCAAAGCGGTGGTGATGCAGGCTTTACCGGACCGCTTACTGTCAACGGTAGCTACAACCAGAGCGGTGGCACCGCTATCTTCAACGGCGCCACTAACCTGCCGGGCAGCTTCAGCCTGGGCGGAACTGGTGTTGCCAGTTTCTTCAACAATGTGATCGCCAGTGGCAGCTTTGCCCAGACCGGCGGAACATCAATCTTTAATGTCTCGACCAGCGCGCTGTTCAGCGGCAGTTTTGCGCAAAGCGGTGGTAGCAGCATCTTCAACGGCGTTGTCGATTTTCCCGGAGCCGTGAACCTGAGTGGTGGCTTATTCTCCATCGATGGTTTCGCGAATCTGTCCAACCTGAACAACAACTGGAGTGGTGGCACCATTTCCGGTTCAGGTAGTCTGGTGCTCGGTTCGGTGCCGGGTGACACCGCGCTGGCGATCACAGGGCCCGCGGTCAAGACCCTGGACTTCATAACGCTCGAGATGAACCAGAACGATATCAACATGTCCGGCAACGGCAATCTGCTGCTGACCAACAACGCTGTCATCATCAACGACGGCAATACCTTCAATCACAGCGGCGACGGCAGCATTGCCGGCGTCGGTACCCTTGATAATTCCGGAGGCACCTTCAACAAGTTCGCGGGCACCGGCACGATAGCGGTGGACCTGATTAACGACGCGTCGAGCACCATCAACGTCGCCGGTGGCACTCTTGTCATAGACGACCCCGGAGTGGGCGATTCGGCAACCTATAACGTCGACTCCACCGGCATGCTGGTGTTCGCGCAAAACCGTCAGTTGGACGGCGCGCTGAACCTGAACGGCACGGTGGTCGCTGGCCCGCTCACGGCAACGACCTCGAGCACCACCACGCTGACGCTACCGGCCAGCCTGGTCTACAACGGTTCGATACTGCTCAATGACGCAAACCTCGATCTCTCCAGCCTGAGCGGTAATACCCTGGTGATGAATGCCACCAGTCAACTTGGCGGTCGCGGTACGGTGCAGGGCAATATCGACAACGCTGCAGGTGTGCTTACCGCTGGCGGTGACAATACGCTCGGAAACCTCGAAGTGAGTGGCGCATACAGCCACGAGCCCAGCGCGGCCGTCAAGGTCAATATTCTGAATGACGGCGTCGATATCCTTGCCAGCTTGCTGACTATCGATGGAGTGGCTCAGCTCGATGGCGGCACGCTGTTGATCGGCTACCTCGATGAGTCCATCACTGCGGTCACCGCTGACTTCATACCGATACAATTCAGGGGCAGTGTCACTGGCGAGTTTGCGCAGTCCATCGATGCGGACGGTTCTATCCTGCTGGTCGAGTACGCCCAGAATGCGTTGACAGTTCTCGGCTCACCGATTGAAATACCGGATGTACCCGATAGCATCGTCGATGATCAGGTTCGCTTTCTTGATAATTTAGATACTTTGAATGAATTGATCAGTAGCAACAAGTCTGAGGCTGAAGCCATGATTCAGGAGTTGCTCGACGAATCCGAAGAAAGCGGCAGTCTGGTTTGCAATTAACGCTTTGAATTTTTTTGATCTGGCTCTATCCTTTGCCGGGTCTGTAAATCACAGGCATCCTTCCTGAGAGGTAAGTTAACCATGGGAAATCGAACACCGCTCTACCAGTGTCACCTTGATGCTGGCGCAAAGCTTGTCGATTTTGCCGGCTGGGACATGCCTATAAATTATGGCTCGCAGATAACCGAGCATGAAGCGGTGCGCGCTGATGCCGGCATGTTTGATGTGTCGCACATGACGGTAGTCGATGTCAGTGGTTCGCAGGCAAAAGCCTATTTACAGCATTTGCTTGCCAATGACGTTGCCAGGCTGAAGGTCGAGGGCAAGGCGCTTTACAGCTGCATGCTGAACGAGCAGGGTGGCGTTATCGATGATCTGATTGTTTATTATCTGCGCGATAATTTTTATCGCGTGGTGATTAATTCAGCTACCCGTGAAAAGGACCTTGCCTGGCTGGCGCTACAGGCTGAAGCATTCACCGATCTAAATACTCGCTTTCGCGACGATGTCGCCATGATTGCCGTACAGGGACCGCGTGCCATTGAAAAATCGATCCCCCTGTTCGACGAACACCAGCAGCAGGTCCTGGCGCAGCTGGCTCGATTTCAGGGCGCTGAGTTCGACGACTGTTTTGTCGCGCGCACCGGCTATACCGGTGAAGACGGATTCGAGATACTGATGCTGAGCGATCAGATCGCCGGCCTATGGGATCGCCTGCTGGCGGCAGGTATAGTGCCCTGCGGTCTGGGTGCTCGAGATACCTTGCGTCTTGAGGCGGGGATGAATCTATACGGTTCCGACATGAATGAAACCACCAGTCCGCTGGTTTCGGGCTTGAGCTGGACCGTGGCAATGTCGGATGGCCGGGCTTTTGTCGGCAGAGCGGCACTGGAGGCCGAGAAGGCTGACGGTGTGAAGCAGAGTTTTGTCGGGCTGTTGTTAATGGATAAGGGTGTATTACGCAATCATTTACGCGTGGTGACTACCGCGGGTGAAGGTGAAGTAACCTCGGGTAGTTATTCGCCAAGCCTGCAAAAATCGATAGCGATGGCGCGCATTCCGGCGGGTGTATCCGGGGTGGTTGAAGTCGAAGTGCGAAACAAGATGTTGCAAGCTAGAATTGTCAAACTTCCCTTCGTTCGAGAAGGGAAATCCATGTTATCTGATGAGGGGGAAAATGTATGAGTGAAGTGCCTTCAGAACTGAAGTTTTTGTCTTCGCATGAATGGGTCCTGGTGGAAGACGGTATCGCCACCATCGGAGTATCCGATCATGCGCAGGAATTGCTGGGCGATCTGGTTTATGTTGAACTGCCCGAGGTCGGTGATACGGTCGCGGCGGGTGACTCGGTTGGCGTCATTGAATCGGTTAAGGCTGCTTCCGATACCTATGCTCCGGTCTCCGGGGAGATTGTCGAAATCAATGTTGATCTCGAAGACGCGCCCGAACGTATCAATGTTGATCCTTACGGTGATGGCTGGATGTACAAGATATCGATCGAGGATGCGGAAGAGCTCGAGAATCTGCTCGATGCGGCTGCTTATTCGGATTCGATACTTGACGAGGATTAGCTTGTTCCGCGCCGATGCACGACTTTCCGTTCGTGTGCTGGATGGCCCGGTTGAATTGTTTCGCTCAGGCCGGGATTTAGATGGCTGATCAGGGCCCGAAAGGGCTGGCTCGATTTATCAAGGCCAGCGGCTACTCGTGGCAGGGTCTGCGTGCTGCCTGGCGCCATGAGGCTGCGTTTCGTCAGGAGGCCTGCCTGTCCCTGGTATTGATCCCGCTGGGGCTTTATCTCGGTGAAAATGGAGTCGAGAAAGCCCTGTTGGTGACTAGCGTGATGCTGTTGCCGATAACCGAAATTATAAACTCGGCGATAGAGGCTGTGGTCGATCGGCACGGTGCGGAGTATCACGAACTGGCTGGACGAGCCAAGGATATGGCCTCTGCCGCGGTCGCGCTGGCGATTGTGCTGGTGGTTGCGGTCTGGGTCCTGGTTTTATTCGTCGATTAGCAGCATCAGGCCGGTTCCTGGCGTTCTGCATTGAGTGCCAGAGTCCTTCTCCAATCCGGATTTTTATCCTGCTCAATCTCACCTGACCCATGTCGAAGCCGGTCTTTTGTGCCAGCGGCGCTCAACCTGTTGATGGCGGTCAGCACGCTGGGTGGAATGTCGGGTCGGCGCGCGGATGACGTTCAGCATCGATTACTGCGACAGGGATGTTGCTCACACGGCTGCATTTCATTCATTTTCCGTGCGATAATCGCACCCTGCACAGGCATACTCATTCGTTTGACTCGGATAATTCCACGATGATCGCATACCCTTCAATAGACCCAGTGGCCCTCGCCCTCGGACCCGTGAAGATTCACTGGTACGGGTTGATGTACCTGTTTGCGTTCGGCAGTGCCTGGTGGCTCGGTAAACTGCGCGCGCAGGGGGAGGCGATCATCAAACCCGCGCAGGTGGATGACCTCATTTTCTATGGTGCGCTTGGTGCGGTCCTCGGTGGACGCGTGGGTTCCGTTATTTTCTATAATTTCGACAGTTTTCTGCAAAACCCGCTTTACCTGTTCAAGATCTGGGAAGGTGGCATGTCCTTCCACGGGGGGTTTATCGGTGTGCTGGTGGCGATGGAGCTTTACCGGCGCAAGCTGGGATGCCGATTCTGGGAGTTGACCGATTTCATAGCGCCGCTGGTGCCGCTTGGTCTGGCCGCAGGTCGACTGGGGAATTTCATCAATGCCGAACTCTGGGGAGCGCCCAGTACGCTGCCCTGGGCGATGAAGCTGTCCTGCGAGCAATTTCCGGCGGATCGCTATGTCGATTTCGCAGGTCCGCTGTGTTTCGCTGCGCGCCATCCCTCGCAACTCTACGAAATGCTCTTCGAGGGCGTGTTGTTGTTTGTTGTGCTGTGGTTGATCTCCGCCAGGCCGCGCCCGGTGATGACGGTTTCCGCCTGGTTTTTGATACTCTACGGGCTTGCCCGCAGCGGAGTCGAACTGATTCGCTTACCAGATGCGCACATCGGTTATTTACTGAATACCGACTGGCTGACCCGGGGCATTGTATTATCGCTGCCAATGATTATAGTTGGCGTTGTTCTGCTGGTACTGGCAAATAGGAGTGCTGAAAATGCAGCAATATCTTGACCTGATGCGACATGTGCTGGAAAACGGTAGCGAAAAAAAGGATCGCACCGGCACCGGTACGCTATCGGTTTTTGGTCATCAGATGCGCTTCGACCTGGCCCAGGGCTTCCCGCTGATCACCACCAAGAAACTGCATTTGCATTCGATAATTCATGAATTGCTGTGGTTCCTGCAGGGCGATACCAACGTTGGCTACCTGCGCGAAAACAAGGTTCGTATCTGGGACGAATGGGCCGATGAAAATGGTGATCTTGGGCCGGTTTATGGTGCCCAGTGGCGCTCATGGCGAGCGGCCGATGGTCGCGTCATTGATCAGATACAGCAAGTGATCAGCGATATCAAAACCAATCCGAATTCACGCCGCCTGATTGTCAGCGCCTGGAATGTCGGCGAAATCGAGAGTATGGCCTTGCCGCCCTGCCATGCCTTTTTCCAGTTTTACGTGGCGGACGGCCGATTGTCCTGCCAGCTGTACCAACGCAGCGCTGATATCTTCCTGGGCGTGCCGTTTAATATCGCATCTTATGCCCTGCTATTGATGATGGTGGCGCGTGTGACCGACCTTGCACCGGGGGATTTTGTGCACACGCTGGGTGACGCGCATCTTTACACCAATCACCTGCCGCAGGCGCGCCTGCAGCTGGAGCGTGAGCCGTACCCCTTGGCGCAAATGAAATTGAACCCGGAAGTCCGGGATCTGCTTGATTTCCGTTTCGAGGATTTTGAGTTGCTGGATTATCAGTGCCATGAGCACATCAAGGCGGCAGTCGCGGTATAATGCGCAGCATTGAAAACATCGGGAATCCGAACAGATGAATGAAGTGGCGTTAAATAACATCAGGGTCGATGTTGAGACTCGTTATATCGAGGATCAGTCGAATCCCGAGCAAAATTATTATGTGTTTGCCTACACGATTACCATACAAAACAAGGGCCAGCAAAGCGCGCAACTGTTGACTCGACACTGGGTAATCACCGATTCCAACCAGAAGGTTCAGGAAGTCCGTGGTGATGGCGTGGTCGGAGAGCAACCTTTGCTGAAGCCGGGCGAACAATTTGTCTATACCTCGGGCACCATGCTGGAAACCGCGGTGGGCACCATGAAGGGGAGTTACCAGATGCTGGCAGATGACGGCTCGCAATTCGATGCAACGGTAGACGAGTTTGTGCTGTCTACCCCCAGAGTGCTGCACTAAGAGCTTCGTCTGTGGCGATTTACGCGATTGGTGATGTGCAGGGTTGTTACTCGGAGCTGAGTCGCTTACTCGAGAAGATCAGTTTCGATCCCGCTAAAGACCAGCTCTGGTTCTGTGGTGACCTGGTGAACCGCGGACCGGAGTCTCTGCAGACGCTGCAATTTGTCAAATCGCTCGGTGATCGGGCGATCAGCGTCCTCGGAAATCACGATTTGCATTTACTCGCGCTGCATCACGGGGTGCATAAGGTGCGTGACGCGAGCTATCTGCAGCAAGTGCTTGATAGTCCCGAGCGAGATGAATTGATGGCCTGGTTGCAGGGTTTGCCGATCTTGCATTATGACGAGCTGCACAACGCGTTGCTGGTGCACGCCGGCATTCATCCTGAATGGAACCTGAGTAAAGCGCTCAAGCTTGCCTCGGAAGTTGAAACGATACTGCGCGGTAGGCATGCCACAAAATTTCTCAGCAAAATGTATGGCAACAAACCCACGATATGGTCTGACGACCTGAGCGGCTACCAAAGATTGCGGTTTATTACCAATGCCTTCACCCGCATGCGCTACTTTAACGCCGCGGGGGAACTCGATTTCGATAGTGCCGGCAGTCCACGGCAGAACATGCGCAGTGGACTGACCCCCTGGTTTAAGATGGCATCGGTTTTACGTGAGGATAAACGCATATTCTTTGGCCACTGGTCGACGCTGCCGGTGGGTTGTTACGGGCGTTGTTTTGCGCTCGACGGTGGTTGTGTCTGGGGAGGTCACATGGTTGCGTTGCGAATCGATTACGAGGCTGAAGACTGGTTCTTTGTTGATTCCCCGATGAGCAAACCGACAGTTACCACCGCGTAACTCTTTAAGGGTTAATTAATTCACTTTTGTTGGCAGGCGGGTCTGCAAAGTGATGTTTTTCGCTATATTCCTGTCTCCGAAAACTATAGCTTCAGCACAGGTTCAAACGCGTCGTAGAGTGTCCCTGATGGTTTCTTCAGGTAGAATCATGATGCAGGAAACTGAATTCGGTCGCGGAACTCAATACGCGCCGGTTCCCTGTATCCGTGATCTTTGAATGTGATCCTGTGACCATCAAGGGCGACACTGCAAGCAGGAATAGTTGTCTAAGGAAGACCTGATATTTTGATCAAAACGCTGTTTTTAAGTCTGCTCCTCAGCTTCGCAAGTTGTGCACTGGCGCAAGCGCCGGTAAATGCCGCTGCGATCGAGCTTGTGCCATCCTCGCGGGTAATCCTCAAGGTAACCCCCGATATGACCGTCGATGACATTATCGAGAGTGTCTATCCGCAAGATAAGGATCTGTGGCCACGCATTAAGCAAAAGCTGATCGAAACCAATTCCGACTCGTTTGCACCGAACTCGGATCGCCTGATTCCAGGTATGCGTCTCAAGCTGTTGGATATTGAGCGGATTTATGAACAATCGGAGCCCGCACCCCTGGTGCGCATTGGTTATGTTGCTGGACTCAATGGTAAGGCTAGCGTGAGTAATGTTAATGGTCGCCTACAGCCATTACAGGTCAATGCGCAGATATTTGAGGGTGATCGACTGGAAACCGGTTTGGGATCGAGTCTGCATGTGGTGATGGATGACGCGGCCGAAGTGTTTGTTAAGGGCGACTCGGTGTTGAAAGTCAGCGAGTATGTGATAAGCGGTGACTCTGACAGGCAGAGCAGCAGTGTTTTCGACCTGTTGCGTGGGGGGCTGCGTAAAATTACCGGTGCGATCGGTGCCAGCCCGACGGCCAACTACCAGATGCGCACCGGCGTTGGCTACATTGGTATACGCGGCACTGAGTATGTGATCAAACTGTGTAAACAGGATGACTGTTCGATGACCCTGAGCCGCAATGACCCCGATGCCAAACTTCATGCCGTGGTGCTGGTGGGCTCGATCACCTTGACCAGCGAAGACGGGGTGCAGGTGCTGGTAGGGCCGGGTGAATATGCTATTGCCACCGCGGAAATTATAGCTCTCGAGAATAATAAGACATTACCAGTGGGCTTTCTGGATGCGCGGGAAGCTGAGCAGATCGCTGCTGTTTCACAACAGCAACCCGAGCAACCCGAGAAACTAGAGCAATCCGAGAAACTCGAGCAACCCGAGAAACTCGAGCAACCCGAGAAACTCGAGCAACCCGAGAAACTCGAGAAACTAGAGCAACCCGAGAAACTCCAGCAACCCGAGCAGGAGGAAGAATCCTCGAACAGCTGGATGTGGATTGTGGGTATTTTGCTGTTGGTCGTTGGGCTGTAACGACGGAAAAGTAGGTCTCAGCGCAGCAAGTGCTGTGACCGAGTGCTTAAAACGGGTAGCTTAATCGCCGAACTGTGCGGCAAAGGCCCCGGCAATTTCCAGCAGGCTCTGAACGGTGTATTGCTGATTTCCAAGCACGATTGGCTGATGCAGTTGTACATAACCTTCGACGAAAGGAACCAGTCGATTATTTTTGACGAGGAAGGTGCCGTTGGTTGAGTCAAGGTCGCGCAGGTAAACTTCACCGTTAATAATCTGGATTTCCGCGTGTTGCTTGCTCACAGTCGGGTCGTTGATATAGATGTGACCTTCTCTACCAATAATGTAAGTTCGACTTTCCAGGCGCTTAACTCCCGCTTTCATATCAATGCCCACTAACGAGGGCCTCAGGCTTTCGGGTCGAACAGTCTACCGCAAAGATAGTCATAATTCGCGAACATATTTAACAAATGAATAGGCAATGGGGTTTTCTTGATCTGCATCAAAATCCTCCTTTTCCGCTATTTCCCAATGCGTGACATCGAACTCGGGAAACCAGGTATCACCGCTGAAACTATGATGAATGCGCGTGATATACATAGAACTGACCTGGTCGAGGGTTTGCTCATATAGCGTTGCACCACCTATCAGCATGAGTTCATCGTCATCGCTGCAACCTGCCAGTGCTGCCTCGATACTATGAACGACTTCACATCCTGCGGCGCTGAATTCAGGATCCCGGGTAATGACGATATTACGACGGCCCGGCAGTGGCCTGCCGATTGAATCGAAAGTTTTGCGCCCCATGATGATGGGCTTCCCCATTGTGGTGCGTTTGAAAAAAGCGAGATCTGCCGGCAACCGCCAGGGTAGCTGGTTTTCGTTGCCGATCAGGCGGTTTTCGTCCATGGCGACGATGAGTGAGAGATGAGTCATGAGCAAGCCCTGCTTAATTTGGCGAAATCGCCAATGGTAAGATTTTCGGCACGAAGTGACGGATCGATACCGCAGGCGCTTATGGTCTCTCTGCTAACCTGGGATCTAAGTGAATTCGAAATGGTTTTGCGGCGCTGGCCAAAGGCTGCCTGCACAATTGCCGAGAAAATTTTCTCATCGCCAATATCGTGCACGGGTTCGGCAAGTGGCGTCATGCGCACCACGGCCGAATCGACTTTCGGTGGTGGACTGAAGCTTTCCGGGCCGACATCGAACAGGTGCTGACAATCGCAGCGGTATTGCAACATGACCGACAGGCGGCCGTAGTTGTTGTTTCCAGGGCCCGCTACCATGCGCAGGGCGACCTCTTTTTGCACCATGAAGTGCATATCTTCAATCCGTGATATCGATTCGAGCATATGGAACATCAGTGGTGTCGATATGTTGTATGGCAGGTTTCCAATGAGGCGGAATTTCCTGTCCTCACCGAGGCTGGCGAGCTCGAATTCGAGGATGTCGGCATTGATTACCTCGAGCTTGCCGTAGCGTTCGGATTCGCGCTGCAGCACCGGCACCAGGTCGCGGTCGAGTTCAATGGCAATCAGGTCTTTGCAGCTTTTTAATAGCGGATAGGTCAGCGCACCCTGGCCAGGACCGATTTCGACCAGGTGGTCGCCTGGCTGCGGATTTATCGCCCGCAGGATAAGCTCGATGATGTGCTGATCATGCAGAAAATGCTGACCAAAACGTTTACGTGCTCGATGCATTTGATCGAGCCTGCTGGACCTGGAAAATGGCGGAATCAATCGCTGCGAACAGGCTGTCGGGTCGCGCTGCTGCGGTGCCTGCGAGATCAAGAGCCGTGCCGTGATCGACCGAACTGCGAATGATCGGCAGCCCCAGTGTCGTATTGACGGCATTATGAAAGCCTACGTGCTTGAGCACGGGTAAACCCTGGTCGTGGTACATGGCGACCACGGCATCGGCATCGGCAAGCATGGCTGGAGTGAACAGGGTGTCAGCCGGGAATGGTCCACTTACCTGGATGCCGCTATTCCTGAGCGCCTGCAAGCAGGGAATAATGATGTCTATTTCTTCACGTCCAAGATAACCGTTTTCGCCTGCATGGGGGTTTAGCCCGCATACCTTGATGTGGGGGTTTGACAGGCCGAAGCGACTGCGCAGATCCCGATCGAGAATTTCTATGACCTCGCGAATCGCTTCCCCGGTAATGGCTTCGGCGACGTCGCGTAGCGGCAGGTGCGTGGTAATCAGTGCCACCCTGAGCTGGCCTGCGATCAACAGCATCACCGGGCGTGGTGCGGCACAAATTTCCGCCAGGAATTCAGTGTGACCGGAAAAGGGAATGCCCGCGCGATTGATGATTTCCTTTTGTACCGGTGCGGTAACCATGGCATCGAACTCTCCCGCAAGGCAGGCCAGGCAGGCTTTTCTTAAAATGCTTAACACGTAGTCTGCGTTGGCACTATCGAGCTGTCCTGCAGTGCATGGCTGCGACAGCGGATGGTGGATGACTTCAA
>Ga0316196_10000016_pt1 | contig 38980 bp, 36 predicted proteins | sample Eddsed2cm_MG_FD_204938 | JGI IMG/M metagenome (GOLD analysis project Ga0316196, IMG submission 204938) | Coastal sediment microbial communities from Maine, United States - Eddy sediment 2 cm | ecosystem: Environmental > Aquatic > Marine > Coastal > Sediment | place: USA: Maine | collected... | reverse complement strand
GCTAGGACTTGGGAGTGACACTTCCACGCGTGAGAGGAGGGAAGCAATGACGTGGAATGCAGCACTCAAGATCAGCTACGAACGACCGATCGCGGGTCGCGAGGCAAAGGCGATGGAGGTCTTCGCCGACGCACTTACGATCTACGGCAAGCTCGCTGCGGACGGCAAGTGCGCCGAGCCGGAGGTATTCCATCACCTGGTCGGTGGTGGGATGTTCATCATCAAGTTCGAGACCGTTGAGACGGCGATTGAGACGCTCGAGATGGACGATGTGCGTCACATGATGGACGAGGCCGTGTTCACAGTCGAAGACTTCGATGTCGAGATCATGGTCACCGGCGAGCAGTTGATGAGCAACATGTCGCTCTACACCGCGATCGGAACCGAGCTCGGCTACATCTGAGCCGGTTCCCCAACTGGGAGGGGCACAACGGCGGGGGATGCCCCTCCTCCTTATCTGCTATCCGTTGGTGATCACAGCCAGATTGATCGATCCGGTCAACCACCAATTCAAAGACTTCCCTCCGGTCGTTCCATAGAAGCCACCCGAAGAAGGGCGGCCTCGGCTACGTCTGGGGGTCTCAGGGAGGCGACTCGTAGATGGTGCGGCGGAGGCCGCCCCAGTCATCGAGTGGGGCCCCGTCCGTACACTCAACCCCAGGACACATTCATATCCGCTCAAAATCGACATCGAACATATGTTTGGTCGAGAACGCGAATTCCGCTACTGTCTCGCTCAAGCGACTGAGGGGCATCCCGTGGACGGCAGGCAGGATCTCACCGACCGGCAGCGTCAGATACTCGACCTGATCGGCGCAACCGTGCGCGAACGCGGCTACCCGCCGTCGGTCCGCGAAATCGGCGACGCCGTTGGCCTCTCGTCCCCTTCAACGGTGCACAGCCACCTCTCCGCACTTGAGCGAGGGGGCTATCTCCGACGCGACCCCACCAAACCCCGTGCAATTGAGATCATCGACAACGGACTGCCGGAGAGGTCTCTCCACCGGGCACCCGTGCGCGATGTCCCGCTCGTCGGCCGGATCGCAGCCGGATCGCCGATCCTCGCCGAGGAGGACATCCAGGAAATCTATCCGCTCCCAACTGAGCTTGTTGGCAATGACCCGGTCTTCATGCTGGACGTCCGCGGCGACTCCATGATCGACGCCGGAATCTTCGACGGTGACTACGTCGTGGTGCGTCGCCAAGCCACGGCAAACAACGGACAGCTCGTCGCCGCGCTCGTCGCCGATGAAGAGGCGACGGTGAAGCGCTTCCGCCGCAAGGATGGCCGGGTGATTCTCGAAGCTGAGAACCCGGCGTACGCGCCGATGGTGTTCACCGAGGGCGTCGAGATTCTCGGCATCGTGGTCGCCGTGCTGCGACGCGTCGAGTAACTCAGTCCACCGAGCCGCGGAACACGATCGTCACCGGTCCGGTCATCCACGCGCCGGCACCATCGAATTCGATCAACAGCTCGCCGCCGGGCAACACAACCGTGATGGCGTCGTCGAGCTCCCTGGTGGCGCGGGCGGCGAACGCGGCAGCCGTCGCTCCAGTCCCCGATGCCATGGTCTCGCCAACCCCACGCTCCCACACACGGACCAAGATTCGATTGCCTTCTTCGAGCTGCACAAATTCGACGTTGGTGCCTTCAGGGAAGATGGGATCTCGTTCGATCCTGGAACCGATAGCGGCAACCTCCGCGGCCGACAGGTCGTCGACAAAGAGCACCGCATGTGGATTGCCGACGCCGACAGGCCGGACCCGATGGCCGGCAACCGCGAGTTCTTCGGTTCGGAACGCGTGGGGCTCTCCCACGAACGCACGCACGATCCCACCGGGGAGGACCGTCGCAGGATGCGCGCCAACAGCGGAGTGAACCGTGAGCGTCGGACCTGCGACCAAACCAAGCTCGACGGCAATGAGCGCCACGCAGCGCAGCCCGTTGCCACACATCTCCGCCGCTCCCCCGTCGGCGTTCCAGTAGCGCATCGCCACCGAAGACTCGTCCACGGGCGTGATTTCGAGCACACCGTCGGCTCCGATGCCGGTCTTCGGCTCACACCACGCGGCAATGCGATCCGGTGTCGCACGGAGCGGTTCGGGCACGACGATGAAGTCGTTGCCGAGCCCTTCCGCCTTCACGAAGTCCATTTCGCATCCTTTGCCAGGCTCTCGAGCGCTCCGCCGAGCATCTCGCCCGCCTCATGGTGCCACGGAATCCATTGAATGCGCGGATCCCGTCTGAAGTATGTTCGCTGTCGCTTGGCGAGCGAGGCGGTTGCTCGGATCGTCTCGGCGCGAGCCGACTCGAGATCGCCGTCGCCTTCCGCCACCGAAAGCAGTTCCCGGTATCCGACAGCTTGCCGGGCAGTGCGACCCAACCGTGGAGCGAGACGGGCGACCTCCTCAACCAATCCCGCGGACAACATCTCGTCGAATCTCCGCTCGATGCGGCCGCCGATCATCGGTCCGGGGTCGACCCCAATGGCCGAGAACGGTCGGGTCGGTCGGTATGAACGGATGGCCTCGGCTTCGTCGGAGGCGGCACGCTCGCTCGGCGTCGCCTCCGTGAGCCGCAGAATCTCCACGGCGCGCAACACCCGGCGCGGGTTTGCGAGATCAACCACCCCGCCCGCCTGCGGGTCTGCTCCGACCAGTTCCGCCCTCAGCGCTGCGGCTGAGATCGCTTCAAGTTCGGCTCGGATCGCCGCATCGGTCGGGGGGAAAACGAGAGGATCAACGAGGGACCGAAAGTGCAATCCCGATCCACCAGCGATCACGACATCCCGCCCTTCAGCGGCGATTTCATCGAGAACGGTGGTCCCGGCCGCTTGAAAGTCCGCGACGGTGTATTCCTCGGACGGTTCGGCAACGTCGATCATCCGGTATCCGAACCGGCGCCGCGTGGCGGGATCAGGCTTGGCCGTTCCAATGTCCATACCGATGAACACCTGCATCGAGTCGACCGAAAGGATCTCGGCCGACAAACGCTCCGCAATCAGCTCAGCGAGCGCCGACTTGCCGGAGGCCGTCGGCCCGAGAACGGCGACGATGCTCAGACCAGTGTCCCTTCGAGGTAGTGCGGTGCAGCGCGGGTGATGTGCACGTCCATGAACCGTCCGGGTTCGAAGTCACCTGCGACGTGAACGATCCGATTGCCCTCGGATCGGGTCGTCGCAACACCCGGATCCCTGCGTGACGGCCCCTCGGTGAGAACCGACTCCACCAATCCCACACGGGTTCCATTCTGCTCATACGTGATCGTGTTCTGCATCTCGACAAGCCGGTGAAACCGTTCCTGCACGACGGCGGGCGGGACGTGGCCGGACATCTCGGCTGCCGGAGTTCCCGGTCGCGATGAGTACTGGAACATGAAGGCGCTGTCGAACCGGGCGGCTTCAACGACGGCGAGGGTGCGATTGAAGCCTTCTTCCGTCTCTCCGGGGAATCCCACGATGATGTCGGTGGATACGCTGAGATCCGGGACCAGGCGCCGGGCCATCTCGAGCTTCTCGAGGAACCGCTCACCGGTGTACCCCCGATGCATGGCAGCAAGCACCGCGTCGCTGCCCGATTGAAGAGGAAGGTGAAGCTGTGCGGCCACGGTAGGGGTCTCGGCCATGGCGTAGGCAACGTCCTCTCGGAAGTCCTTCGGATGTGGGCTGGTATATCGAATCCGCCCAATGCCATCAACCTCGCCCGCCCGCCGCAGCAGATCCGCGAAGAGCGGTTGACGGCCATTGAGGTCGAGATCGCGCCCGTACGAATTGACGTTCTGCCCGAGCAATGTGATCTCAACAACCCCGTCGGCGGCCAGACGCTGAATCTCTCGGATGACGTCACCGGGACGGCGACTGATCTCAGCTCCCCGCACGATGGGGACGATGCAGAACGTGCAACTGTTGTTGCATCCGGTCGTGATCGTGACCCAAGCCGAGTGGTCGGACTCCCGCCTCGACGGCATGAGCGAGGATCCCGCCTCAGGGTCACTCGTCTCTTCCCAGATCTCAGTGACGGGACCCCAATCATCGACCTGATCGAGGAGCTCCAGCACGCGATGGGTGTTGTGGGTCCCGAAGACCACATCAACCCACGAGGCCCGCTCCCGGACGATCTCCTTGTCCTTCTGAGCCGTGCAACCACCAACAACAATGCGGAGGTTGCTGTTGCGTTCCTTCTCGGCCTTGAGGGAACCGAGGTAGCCGTAGAGCCGCTGGTCAGCGTTCTCTCGGATCGTGCACGTGTTGACCACCACCACGTCGGCACCGCCGGGATCGTCAGCACGGACCATCCCGTCGGCCTCGAGCAGACCGGCGATCCGCTCGGAGTCATGCTCGTTCATCTGGCACCCGAATGTGCGAATGAAGTAGGCCTCGCCGTTTCGCCGTGGGGCGCGCGGCTCGACGACGGTGGGCATCCCGACGGTCGTGGTATCACTCATGGTATGCCGAACCCTGGGCTCAACGGGCGTAATCGCGAGCCCGGAATTCCCGGATGACGGTGACTTCGATCTGGCCCGGATACTGGAGATCCTCTTGGAGCTTCCGAGCGATCCGGCGCGCGAGGTCGCTCGCCTGGAGATCGTCGACGTTCTCGGGATCAACAATGACCCGAATCTCACGTCCGGCCTGCAGTGCAAACACGTTGGCGACACCCGAGAACGCACCGGCGATCTCTTCAAGCTTCTCGAGACGCCGCACGTACGACTCCAGCGCCTCGCGCCTGGCTCCCGGCCGTGCCGCCGAGACCGCGTCTGCGGCCTGCACGAGGATTGCCGTGAGTGTCCTCGGCTCCACCTCGTTGTGGTGCGACTCGATCGCGTGCACGATCGCCGGATCCTCACCGAACCGGCGTGCAATCTCGGCACCGATGAGCGCATGTGAGCCGCCGACCTCGTGGGACACCGCCTTACCGATATCGTGAAGGAACGCCGCTCGTTTGGCCTCCTTCTCGTCGACACCGAGCTCCGCAGCGAGCATGCCGGCAATGTGCGCCGCCTCAACGAGGTGGTTCAGCACATTCTGACCGTAGCTCGTCCGGTACTGAAGCCGGCCGAGCAGCGTGATGAGCTCGGGGTGCATCTTGGTCAGTCCGACCTCGAGCAGAGCCCACTCTCCGGAATCTCGAACCGACTGCTCGACTTCTTCCCGGGACTTCTCGTAGGCCTCTTCAATCGAAGATGGGTGAATCCGTCCGCCCTCAACGAGCTTCTCGAGCGCCCGGCGTGCAACCTCACGGCGCACCGGGTCGAACGTCGAGACCGAAACGGCCTCCGGAGTGTCATCGACGATGAGGTTCACTCCGGCGATCGCTTCGAATGTACGGATGTTTCGCCCATCGCGGCCGATGATTCGGCCCTTCATGTCGTCCGACGGAAGCGGCACAACCGAGACGGTTGTTTCCGACACAACATCAGCTGCGAGCCGCTGGACCACGGTGCCCAGGATTCGGCGTGCCCGCCGTTCGGACTCCTCCCGGGCGCGCACCTCGAGATCGCGAACGAGAACCATCGCCTCGCGCCGCGCCTCGGTCTCCACGGTCTCGAGCAACTCAGCTTTAGCCGCCTTCGAGTCGAATCCTGCGATCCGCTCGAGGGCTCCGCGTGCCTCTTCTTTGGCTACTTCCGCATCCGCCACGGCAGACTCAGCTGCCTTCTCTCTGGCGATCACAAGTTCTTCTCGTTGTGCGAGGTTCCCAGCTCGTTGTTCGAGGGTTGCCTCTCGTTGCGTCAGTCGGGACTCCTGAGAGCCCATTTCCACCCGGCGGTGTTCAAGTGTCGCGTCCTCACGATCGCGATACGTCTCAGCCTTCGAGCGGGCTTCCTCTTCCGCTCGGGCAAGGATCCGCTGCGCTTCCAAGCGGGCATCCCCAAGTGTCTCATCGGGCGTGGCCTGACGGCCCCCCCTCCTGGACAGGACATACCCGGCAACAAAGGCAAGGCCAACAACGACGATCACCAGGGCTGCCACGAGCCACTGCATCATCATTTCCCCGTTCCGTGGCCAAGAACGCAGCGTGCCGAGCCCGTGAGCTCGGCACACACCGGGGGCAGCATCGCAGGTAGGGGGATCAACCCCTGTCGGGTTCTCTGCTCGCTGTTCTCCGTGTCGACATCTACGTTCAAGTCCGCTTTGGTATCAGTGTTTGGTGTGTGTCAACATCGATGGTACCGCACTCTGCGTTCGCGCGGAACGCGAAAATCGTGGGCCGCTACTCCGCGGCTTCTTCGGAAGTGTCCCTCTCCTCGAGTTCCGCTTCCTCATCTTCGATCACGCCAACCGCTCGGAGCACCTGATCCTGGAGCTGAACGGATAGTTGAGGGTTCTCACGAAGGAACTGCTTGGCCTTCTCGCGGCCCTGACCGAGCTGATCACCGTCGTAGGTGTACCAAGCACCGGCTTTCTTGACGATCCCTTCCTCCACCGCCACGTCGAGCAGGCTGCCCTCGCGGGAGATACCTTCGCCGAACATGATGTCGAACTCCGCAAGCCGGAACGGCGGAGCGACCTTGTTCTTGGCAATCTTCGTTCGCACCCGGTTTCCGACGTTGTCGGTGCCGGACTTGATCGCCTCGATCCGACGGATGTCGATGCGCACGCTCGCGTAGAACTTGAGGGCACGTCCGCCCGGGGTCGTCTCGGGACTCCCGAACATCACACCGATCTTCTCCCGCAACTGGTTGATGAAGATCGCGGTGGTCTGCGAGCGGTTGATCGTGCCCGCGAGCTTGCGGAGAGCCTGCGACATGAGCCGGGCCTGAAGCCCGACATGGGTGTCGCCCATATCCCCCTCGAGTTCGGCACGCGGCACCAGTGCAGCGACCGAGTCGATCACAACCACATCGAGCGCCCCCGACCGAATCAGCATGTCGGTGATCTCGAGCGCCTGCTCACCCGTGTCCGGCTGCGAAATGAGGAGTTCATCCACGTCAACGCCGATAGCTCTGGCGTAGATCGGATCGAGCGCATGCTCCGCGTCGATGAACGCGGCGAGTCCTCCGTTCCGCTGCGCTTCGGCCACGATATGCAACGCAAGGCTCGTCTTTCCAGAGCTCTCCGGCCCGTAGATCTCCACGATGCGGCCGCGGGGTACACCACCGATGCCGAGCGCGAGATCGAGGGAGAGCGCCCCGGTGGGGATCACATCCATTTTGCGGATCTCTTCGTCACCCATCCTCATGATGGCGCCCGTTCCAAACTGGCGCTCGATCTGGGACATTGCCATCTCGATGTTCTTGTCCCGGTCGCCCCGGTCGTTCCGGTCTTCAGCCACGATGTCTCCTTTGTCGACTGACCCGCAACATATCGGGCGCCTGTGACAGATTCTGCTGCGCGAACAACAATGATGGTATTCGCGCTGTCTGGCGTACTTTAGGCGAACGTCTGTTCGATGTCGAGGAATTGGCCACTGTTCCCCCGAGCCGACGGACCATCCGGTGTCTAGACGTGCTGATCGAGGAGGATGACGTTGCCATCCGGGTCTACGATCGAGAAGCTCGCGGGCCCGTTCGGCGTCTCGCCCGTCGTGTCACCAACCAACGTGAGTCCCTCAGCTTTCAGTTGCCCGCCCAGCACACGGATATCCGTGAATTTGTCGACCGCGTCGCCAAGGCCCGCCCAGCCGGGGTTGAAGGTCAGGATGTTCGACTCGAACATTCCCTGGAACAACCCGATAGCGTGCCCTCCGTTGGCGACGATCGTCCACGTCTCGCCGTCGCCGGCGATCATCTCGAAACCCAGCTTCGCGTAGAAGTCTCGAGAGGCGGCCATGTCCTCGACGGCCAGGCTCACGGAGAATGCTCCAAGTTCCATTGTCTTCCCTCTCGTTGGCGAATGTGGCTCAACACTACGCGGATCATCGACCCGCCCGGGGTACAAATACGTGCGAGCGCGCGCACCTCATGTCTCGCAGGACTCCTTGCACCTCGGATGTCAGAGCTCCACGGTGTCGAGCACTTCGTACGTCGCCCCGGAGCGGCTGAGATGGCTGCGATAGAGGGTCAGCCGGTCCACCTGCATCGAGAGCGGGAATCGTGGCACGCGGTCGACCAGCGGGGAGACGTTCATCGGCGGCCTGATCCTCGCCAGGGTGAGATGAGCGTGGAAGGGCCGATCCTCTGGTTCGAATCCGGCGGCCTGTGCGGCGAGGTCGGCAATCTCGGCTATCACAGCGAGGCGTTTTCCGCCTCGCTCCACAGCCAGCCAAAGAACCGTTGCCCGCGCCGGCTTCGGAAAGGCACCAAGACCGCCGAAGCTCATCGTGAACGGTTCAACGGCCAAGTGCTCGTCAAGGAACTCGAGGATCCGATCACGCTGCAGCGGCGTTGTCGATCCAAGAAATCGGATCGTCAGATGCCAGCTCTCGGGTGGTGTCGGCCGGCCCGGGAGACGCATCGTCTCCTCCGCCAAAAACGCAGCGAGGCCGTGGGCAGCTTCGTCCGTCAAGGCCACTGCGAGGAACAGCCGATCGCTCAACCCGTGCCCCATTCAACGCCCTGCAAGGACAATCGAATCAGCTGGAGCGAAGCGGTCGTGGCGAACGTTCTCACCCGCTCACGATCGCCCGGCATACGGAACGTGCGGACCCTGGTGCCGTCCGGCGTGGCGACGGCGATCACGATGGTTCCGACCGGCTGCTCTTGCGGGTCGGGCCCCGCCGAACCGGTGAGGCCGAGAGCCACGTCCGTACCAAGCACAGAACGGGCTCCCTCCGCCATCGCCACACCGACCGGTTCACTCACAACCCCGTAGGCGGCGATCATGTCGGCGGGGACGCCGAGCGCCGATTCCTTCACATCCGTGGCATACGCGACAATCGAGCCGCGAAACGCACGGCTCGAACCGGGCACCGACGTGATCCGCCCGGCGACGAGACCACCGGTTGCAGATTCAGCCGTACCGAGCGTCCATCCCCGCTCCTCCAGCGCCTTGAGCACCACAACCTCGATCGTGTCTCCGTCCGCGCCGAAAATGAGTGTCCCCAGGCGATCGCGGATTGTGGTCTCGACGGGTGCAATGAGTTCTGTCGCTTCAACCTGGGTTGCCGCCTTGGCGGTGATCCGCACCTTGATCTCCCCGCCGGAGGCGAGGAACGCGATCGTCGGGTTCGACGACGCGTCGTAGAGATCGCCCAGCATCTCAGCAACTGCCGATTCCGATTCGCCCCAGGTCCGAATCAGCCGACTAGCGACCACCGAGCGGTCGTCGCCCCTGAGGAACGGAATGACATTGGTCTCGAGCATTGGGATCATCTCAGCCGGCACACCGGGTAGGGCAATCACCCACGTGTCACCGATCCTCATGCGGATGCCTGGTGCAGTTCCCTTCGGATTCGCAATCAGGGTGGAGCCAGCCGGACGTTCCGCTTGTTGCAGGTTCGAATCGGGCATCACCCGGCCGCGCAGCTTCCAGCGCTCTCGGAGGCGATCCGCTTGTTCCTCGTCGAACACGAGCTCGACGCCCGCGGCGCGCGCCATCGCCTCCCTGGTGAGATCATCCTGTGTCGGACCGAGGCCGCCGGTGATGATCACGGCGTCGGCCCGCGAGCACGCCGCCGTGATCGCTGCGACGATCCGGGCGTCGTTGTCACCAACCACCGTCTGCTGGTAGTGCTCAAGCCCTGCGTCGGCGAGACGTTCTCCTATTTGCGTGGCGTTGGAGTTCACGATCTGGCCAAGCAGAAGTTCGGTGCCGATGGCAAGGATTTCGACGATCATGCTCGGCCCTGAACGACCGCGTCGAGATCGGTGCCGTAACCGCCGACCACTTCAGCAGTGAGCCAATCGCCGGGATCCCCGCGGTCGAGGAGGATGACTCCGTCGATCTCGGGCGCCTCCCGGTATGACCGCGCCACCGGCTGGCCATCTTCGACTTGATCGACCACAACCGTCAGCGTGCGGCCGATCTGGTCCATCGAACGCCCGGTGGTGATCTCGTCCTGAATGCTCTGGAGATGTCGCAACCTGGACTGCTTCTCATTGTCGGGAATCTGTTGATCCATCGTCGCAGCTTCGGTTCCGTCCTCAGGCGAGTATGGGAAGAAGCCGGCCCAGTCCAATTCCGCATTGGTGAGGAAGTCGGCGAGACTGTCGACGTCATCGTCGGTCTCGCCGGGGAATCCCACAATGAACGAAGACCGGAGGGCAGCGGCGGGGGCAGCCGATCGGATTCTCCCGATGAGCTCACGGTGCTTCTCCCCCGAACCCGGGCGTTTCATCGCGCGAAGCAGGCCGGTCGACGTGTGTTGCAGGGATAGGTCGAAGTAGTCCGCCACGACCGGATTGCCCGCCATCTCCGCAATCAGTTCGGGCCGGATCTCTCTCGGATAGAGGTAGTAGAGCCTCAGCCTCCTGAGACCGTCAACGCGGGAGACCGTCTGCGTGAGGTCGACAATGCCGGGCCCGCCGATGTCCCGGCCGTACGCGGCAAGATCCTGTGCCACCAGACCGATTTCGGCAACCCCCGCCGCCGCGAGTTCCGCGATTTCGTCACGTATGTTCTCCGCTTTGCGCGAACGTTGTTTGCCCCTGAACTGAGGGATTGCACAGAACGTGCAGAGCTTGTCGCACCCTTCGGCGGCTTTCACGTAGGCGTAGGGGGTCGTCGGCGTCGGGCGCCGGGTCTCGTACAAGATGTCCATGTGGGATCGGCGAGCCGAACCGATCGTGATGGGCGTCCAGGTCGTGAGGGCGTCGAGCCGGTCGATGAGTTCCGGGTAGCGGTCAAGTCCGATGACCGCGTCGGCCTCCGGTAGGGCCGCGGAAAGCTCGCCTTCGTAGCGTTGGGCCATACACCCGATGACCACGAGGCTGGCGTCGCTTCGTTTCGCTCCCGCGAGGTCCAGGATCGTGTCGACCGACTCTCGACGGGCCGGCTCGATGAATCCGCAGGTGTTGACCATCACGACATCTGCCGCTTCCGGGGATGCCGCTTCGGCGTATCCCGCGGCGGTCAACATTCCAGTGACCTTGTCGGAATCAACCTGGTTCTTGGCGCAGCCGAGTGTCGTCAGCCAGACCGTGGGTGCAGCAGTTTCCATCGTCGGCCAGCGTACCGTTGTCGCGGCCGGTGCAGCACTACGACAGGCTGCGGTAGCTCCCGCGGAAGTAGGTCAACGGATCGGTGAGATCCGCAACGGCCACATCGTCGATTCCCGCCGACACCAGCAGCGAGTACTCGTATTCAACGACCGAGATTCCGCTGCAGAAGGCCCGGTCGGCAATGGCGTCGAGCACCGGCCCCCAATCCGTGTCGGTCACGGCGACCCCGACGAACGGTCCACCGGGATTCGGCCGCCGGCCCGCGAACACTTCGGAGATCGTGCGATGTTCCTGGGCGAGTACGTGCACCACGAACCGGTCGGTGCGCTCGATGACGTCGTAGACATCGGCGGTCGGGCCGAGCAGGAAGTGGACGCTCCCCGGATCACCTTCGGCGAGCATGAGCGAAGAAACGGTGAGTCCAGCCCGTCCGATGTCGTCCCCTGCGGTGATGATCGTTACCGGTGCAGCAAGGCGACCGCGCAGGCGACGAACCGGGTCGCGCTCGGCATCGGGCGGGATGAACGGATTCTCCCCCTCGTGAATCTCCCCGGTCATGTTTCCTCCAGAACGATCTGCCTCACTGTACCGCGCCGCTTCGGCCATTCGAGGTGTGCCCGGTCCTATCCAAACGCCAGGCGGACGGCCGCAGTAAGCGCCGCCGCCACGAGCACCCACCGTATCCACGCAGCGCCTTTCAGAACCGCAAGTCTCGATCCTGCCCATGCACCAGACATCTGACCAACCGCAAGCACCGCTCCAACCGCGAGATCGACCTGTGACGCCCGGGCGAAGAGCAGGATCGCGAGCGGCGAATAGGCGGCAACGAGCACAACTTTGGCGGCGTTGCCGTTGACCAGATTCATCCCGGCACCGAGGACGAGGCCGGCGAGGAGGAGGAAGCCAACTCCGGCCTGGACAAAGCCGCCGTAGAAGCCGATGCCGAAGAACACGATCGACCGCCACGGTTCGTGGAGCACGGCTTCGCGTTCCTCCAACCACCGCGAAGGTCGAAGCAAGACGGACGCGGCGACAAGGAGAAAGACTCCGGCAAACACCCCTCTCAAGACGTCCGGAGGTGTCACCGTCGAGAGCCAGGCGCCGGCGGCAGCTCCAAGCACCGTTGGAATGATGAGCACACCGACGCGCTGCCAGGGAATGGCCTCACCTTTTTGATAGCCGGCGATGGCGGTGAGATTCGCAAGCAGGATCGCAATGCGGTTTGTCCCGTTGGCCGTAGTGATTCCCACCATCTCGGTGAGAATCGGGATGGTGATCGCGGAACCGCCGCCGGCAAGCGCATTGACGAAGCCGGCCGCGGCGCCGGCAACGATCAGGACGAGACCTTCGAACAGAGTCATGGACGTGGCGGCGTCGGCATAGCGAGCGAGGCTAATCCTCGGCGAGTTGCGCCGGTTGCCAACCGTAGATGGAGCTGAGCAATGCAAGGCCGTCGGCCGATCGCACGTCGTCGACCATCACAACCTCCTCGGTCAGTTCTCCCTCGTCGATGAGGATCTGTCGGAGGATTCCCGGCAGGCAGCCCGATGCGAGCGGAGGAGTGACCCACACTCCGCCGCACAAGACGGCAACGTTCCGCATGGTTGCCTCGGTCAGCTCCCCTCGCTCGTTCACCAACAGCACTTCGTCGACACCCTCGTGCATCGCACGACGATCACGATATGGACGCCGGGCCGTTGTCTTGTGAAAGCGATAGATGCTCTTCGAGGCGATGGCCTTCCTGTTGATCGAGCATTTAACGTGGTCGCGGACGGGGTGCGGCCACCACCGTGCCGGATCCAGCGTCTCAGGGTCCACAGCCACGATGGTCGTGCCGAGCCGGTCGAGTTCGAGGCGCACGGCGTGAGCGCCGCTCACGCCCTCGACTCCTCGCTCGAGCGCCTCACGGACCGCTCCTTCGTCGTAGCCGAATCCGAAGTAGGCAGCGGAACCGGCAAGGCGTTCAAGATGCCGATCGAGCCACCAGAATCCATGTTCGTCCTCCCAGCGCACGGTCTCGTAGAGAGAGATCTCCGGCCGGCGCTGCACCAGCACGCGGGTCTTGGCCTGGGCTTCCTCGTAGTCGCCCTCCGCGATGGATTCCGAGGTGATTCCTGCGCCAACCCCGTATTCGCCGATGCCCTCCTCCGCATCGACGGTGAGCGTCCTGATCGCGACGCTGAAACTGGCGTCCGGCCTGCGACCGCCGGACGGTGCCATGAACCCAACGGCACCCGCATACAAACCACGGGCGCGGCTCTCGAGCGTGGCAATGGTCTCCATCGCCCGGGGTTTCGGGTCGCCCGTGACCGCCGCCGATGGGAAGAGTGCTCGGAACACGTCGACGATCGAGGCCTCCCGGTCGAGTCCCGCGGTCATCTCCGACGCGAGTTGCCACACCGTCTCGAGACGCTCGATGCCCATGAGCTCGGTAATGTGAATCGGCTCACCGTCGGTGATCGCCACGAGCTCCTCGAGCATTCGATCGACGATCCGTTCGTGTTCTTCGAGATCCTTCTTCGAGTTGGACAGCCGCGCAGCGTTGGCCTCATCCTCTTTCGACCAGCGCCCGCGAGAGATCGTGCCCTTCGTGGGCCGCACGGTGACCGCCGCTCCGTCGACGCCGAAGAACCGTTCAGGGGAAGCACTGAGTATTCGGTAGCGGCCGAGATCGATGTAGGCACCGTTGCCGCCGCGCTGGGAGAGAACAAGGTCGCGGTAGAACTCATAAAGGTCGCCGCTGATGGCGGCATCGAGCGTGAGCGCATAGTTCACCTGCTTGAGCTCATCGGCAGCAATGAGGCGCCGAATCCGCCGCACGTTCTTGCCGTACTGGTCTTCATCCATCGTCGCGATCCACGGAGAGACGGTGTAAGGAGAGGCGTCCATCCGGCCCTCTCCAACAAACGGAGGCACTTCAACTCGCTCGCGAAACAGACCAAACCACGCGAGCGGCAGATCCGCGAGCGGTTCGTGTTGGTCACGGGTGCGTACGCCGAACGACCGGTTGAGCGCAGGAGCTGCGTCGTACGTCACGAAGCCGACCGACCAATAGTCTTCCCTGGCTGCCAGCTCAGCCTGCTCGAGAACGCCGACCACCTCGTCGAGGCTGTACGCCGCGACCTCGCGCTCCGGATTGGAGAATTCCATCGATCGCCCGCCGGACACGCTGAATTGATCGAGTCGTGCGTGCGTCATTGAATCCAGCGTACGCCAAGAATCACCTGCGCGTGCCAACTCCAGCGCAGAGGCCAAACTCGGAGCCGCAATGGGTCGCATGTGCGCATGACCCTCGGCGGTCATCAGCCGATCAGCGCGCCGAGTTCCTCTTCCGTGACAAGGACGGAACGGGCCTTCGAGCCTTCCGACGGTCCCACGATGCCCTTGTTCTCCAGAATGTCCATGACCCTGCCGGCCCGGGCGAATCCAATGCGGAGCTTCCTCTGGAGCATCGATGTTGACCCGAGTTGGCTGCGCACTACCAGCTCTATTGCCTGACGAATGATCACCGGATCCTCGCCTTCGAACTCGTCGTCAACCTCTGCAGTCTTCTCGGCAATCTCGAATACTTCCGTATCTTGATACTTCGCGTGCTGTTGCTCGCGTACGAAGTCGACCACGCGGTGGATCTCGGCCTCAGACACCCAGGCACCCTGGATCCGTTCGGGCTTCGGCTCGCGCGCCGTAACCACGAGCATGTCGCCAAGACCGACGAGCTTCTCCGCTCCTCCTTGGTCGATGATCACCCTGGAGTCGGTTTGTGAGGCCACGGAGAACGCAAGGCGCGACGGCACGTTTGCCTTGATCACACCGGTGATGACGTTCACCGAGGGTCGCTGCGTTGCCAGGACAAGGTGGATTCCCACGGCCCGGGCCATCTGCGCGATCCGGACGATCGAATCCTCGACGATTCTCCCGGCCACCATCATGAGGTCGTTCAACTCGTCGACGACCACCACGATGTACGGGAACCGATCGAACATCTCCTCTTCGAGACCTCCTGCGTCGTACTTCTCGCGGTACGACTCGACGTCGCGGACACCGGCGTCGGCGAGGAGGTCGTAGCGACGATCCATCTCCGCCACGGCCCATTGAAGAGCGTCGGCCGCCTTCTTCGGACTGGTGATCACACGCGTAAGTAGATGGGGGACGTCGTTGTATTGTCCGAGCTCAACGCGCTTGGGATCGACCAGGATCAAGCGGACCTCGTCAGGCCGCGCACGCATGAGGATGGACGTGAGGAGCGCATTGATGCACGAGGACTTCCCCGCCCCGGTTGCGCCGGCGATGAGCACATGCGGCAATTCGGTCAAGCGAATGAGGCGGCCGCGACCGCTCACGTCCTTGCCGAGAGCAACGAGCATCGGATCGGTGTCTGCGTTCGCATCAGGTCCCGTGAGGATGTCCCCGAGGGTCACCATCTGCCGATGGCGGTTCGGCACCTCGATGCCGATAGCGCTCTTCCCGGGAATCGGCGCGAGGATCCGGACATCCGGTGAAGCGAGAGCGTACGCAATGTCGTGTGACAGGTTGGTCACACGCGAGACCTTCACGCCGGGCGCGAGTTCGATCTCGTACCGCGTCACGGTCGGACCGGGAACGATCCGGGTCAGTCGGGCGTCGACGCCGTGCTGGCTCAGCGCGTCCTGAAGCTCAGCGGCGGTCTGCTCGAGGCTGCTCCGGTTTGGTCCCTCGTTCGAAGAAGAGTCGAGGAGGGTGAGTGGTGGCAGTTCATACCCGTCGACGGAAACCGGTCGGGGTGTCATGCGCTTCGGTTTGGACTTCTTCGGAGCCTTCTTCGAGTCCTGGGGCCCCTTCTTGGGAGCGGTCTTCGCCGGCACGGCGACCGGCTCATGGATCTCAATCTCATCGGTGGCCTGCACGACCGGACGCGCCGCTACGTCGTCGGGTCCGAAACCGATCAGGGACCGCAGGCTCCGACCGAACGAGCCAATGGTCGCGGCCAGGTCACGTACGGTTGCGCGCGTAAGAACGAGCGTCCCGAGACCTACCGCGGCGAGCAGCACTAGGAATGCGCCCCAGAATCCGATGGTCCTCCGCAGCGGGAACGCAATGAGGGCTCCAACGGCACCTCCACTCTCTTGGACTTGTTCGACGTTTCCGGCGAGCGCGATTGAGCCGGTCATCAGGTGGAAGAGGGCAAGTGACGCCACAAATACCGCGGCCACGCCGGCCACGAGCCGTGCACGGTCCTCCGTGAACCACACGCCGACCAGGGAAAGGCCGATCGTCACCAGCGCAAGCGGGACGAGGAACGCCCACATGCCGAAGAGGAACCGCAGCGTGCCGGAGACACCGGCACCGATCGGTCCGGAGAGCCCGAAAAAGGACAGGGCAACAAGTGCGGCGAGCACGAGAAGGGCAACGCCCCACACGTCATCACTCTGACGCGCGAGCCGTTCCTGAACCCGCTCCCGGCCCGTCCTCAGCGTGCGGACGATCCTGGCCCGAAGGGGGACCCGTTTAGTTTTCTTGGGGGTCGCTTTGCTCCGCCCCGCAGCCCCGCGGCTCTTGGTCCGCGATGCCATCGGACCAAACGATACCGCACAAGTCCGCCGAGGGGAACCACCCTCAGCGCGATTGAGCGCGCGAAGAGTTACATCCGTGTAATTCGATCTCCACCTGCGGTCCTCTGCGAGCGCCACGGTGGGTCCCGAAATCGGAGATTTCGGCGGGAATTCGGAGGAGAGGAGTCGCGCACTCGGGTAACCTCTCCCCCGATGACGGATTCAACCTCACCACTACGCGCCCTGCTCGGTGCGGACGAATGGCAGGCCGCCGACCTCGAGACGCGCCGGCTGTTGATCGCCCAAGCCGACACGGGAGGGTACGCAGGAATCGATCCCGACGAAGCTGCGACCGTCGAGTGTGCACTCCTCCGTTCCATCGATGAGGCATGGAGCGACGCGTCCGCCGGCCGGTTCGGATTCTCGGCTCAAGCCTCGGCCCTCGCCGCAGCGCGAAGCCGCGGCCTGCCTCGAGCCGACACCTGGCGAGCGTTCGGGCGCACGGTCGGTTGGGTCGACGGCCGTGAGTGGATCGAGGAGGATGGGCTGTCGTATGAGTCCAGCGCCCCCGCCGGCCACCTCCCCTGGGTGCCCGGCACCAGCACCGTCGTCAACACCGGCAGGGTGTACGAAGGGTTCTTCCAGTTCTACGAACGTTTCGCCGAGTGCGTGAAGTGAGTCGCCGGTCTCGAGTCTCTGGTCTCAAGTCTTCGGTCTCGATGCGTGCTCGCAGGTCGTAGCTCTCCTAGACCTTGATCACTACCGGGAACACGACCGGTCGTCGCTTGATATGGCTCTGGACTGCCTTGCGGGCTGAGTTGCGAATGCGGCTCCGGAGGGCATCAGGATCGATCGGTCGCTCCAGCGTCTCAATCCCCTGCAGCACGCGTGCCTGGACGGCGTCGTGGAGCTCCTGTGAATCACCCGTAACGCCGTGGCTGTCGACGTCGGGGCCGAACACGATGTCGCCATTTCGGACGTCGATACCGATCGTGATGAGGATGACGCCGTCGTCCGCAAGGTGACGGCGATCGCGCAGAACACCCTCGTCCTCCCCGACCTCGAGGCCGTCTACATAGATGTAGCCGGCCGAGACTGCCCCGCGATCTACGCGGATGTCGCCATCCTCGAGAACGACGACATCACCGTCCTCGCAGACCGCGACCTCAGGCACACCAACCGAACGGGCGATCTCTGCGTTCGCGAGGAGGTGCCGGTGCTCGCCGTGAACCGGCACAACAGCCTCCGGCTGCACCAGGTTGTACATCACTTTCAGCTCTTCAGCGGCTGCGTGGCCTGACACATGGACGTGGGTGTTGCGTCCGTGGTGCACGGTGACGCCGACGCGCGACAAGTTGTTGATGACCCGTGACACACGTTTCTCGTTCCCCGGAATCGGTGTCGCGGAGATGATCACCGTGTCGGTGGGGTCGAGAGCAATCGACCGGTGCTCCCCTGCCGCCATGAGCGAGAGGGCGGCGAATGGCTCACCCTGGCTTCCGGTTGATATCACGGCGGTCTGCTTCGGTGGAAGCTTGAGCAGGTCGTTGAGCTCGACAAGGCTTCCCTCGGGGATCCTGAGCACACCTATCTGCCCGGCAATCTCACTGATCCGAAGCATCGAACGCCCAACGAACGCGAACTTCCGTCCATCGGCGACGACCGCGTCGATGGACTGCTGGACCCGGTGCAGGTGGCTCGCGAAACAGGCGATGAGAACGCGGCCTTCGGCCTCGTGGACGAGTTCTGCGATTCGCACACCGACCGTCTTCTCCGAATCCACCACACCTGGGCGCTCAGCGTTGGTCGAGTCGGCTAGGAGCAGCCGAACGCCGCGGCGCCCAAAACCGGCGAAACTCTGTAGATCGGTGATAACACCGTCGATTGGGGTCGGATCGAGTTTGAAGTCGCCGGTGTGGACGATGAGCCCCTCGGGTGTCTCAAACGCGATCCCGGTTGCGTCCGGCACCGAATGGGTGACCGGAATGAAGGCAAACCGAAACTTGCCGTGTTCGACCCACGTGCCGGTCTCGACCGCGCGGAAGTCGCCGTCGACCCCGAGTTCCGACACCCGAGCCTTCGCCAGCTGCATCGTCAACGCTGTGCCGTACACCGGAACGTTCCGCTCGCGGAGGAGGTATCCGAGCGACCCGATGTGATCCTCGTGACCGTGCGTCAGAGCGACCAGCGACAGCGCGTCGCCTCGCTCGGTCACCGATGAATAGTCGGGCAGAACAAGGTCCACGCCGAGCATGTCCTCTTCTGGAAACATGAGGCCGGCGTCGACCATCGCTATTCGTCCATCGATTTCGATGGTCGCGCAGTTCCTTCCGATCTCGCCAAGGCCGCCGTGGAAGGCGACTCGGACGGTCACGCCTCGCTCAATCCTGCGAGCGCGCTCTTGAGAGCAGCCCTCGTGTCGTCTGATGCGGGGATGAGGGGAAGCCGCGGGTCACCAACCGGGTCCCACGCCATGTCGAGTCCTGCCTTGAGAGGCATCGGATTCGGCTCGAGGAACAACGCAGCGTTGAGTGGGCCGAGCCGCCCATTCAGGTGATCGGCTTCTTCGTCATTGCCCCAGACCGCGGCTTCGACCATGGCCTTGATCGTCTCGCCTGCGAGGTGAGCAGCGACGGAGACAACACCAACGCCGTTCATGCGAACGATCTCGCGCGTCATGCCGTCGGATCCCGAGTAGACGGCAAACCCCTCCGGCAGTGCCTCGATCTCTCTGCGGGTGAAGTCGAGGTCGTCGACTGCGTCCTTGACTGCAACGATTCGAGGATGATCCGCGAGTCGGACGAGTGTCTCGATCTCGATGAGGCGACAGGTGCGGCTCGGGATGTTGTACATCATCATCGGAAGCTCGGACGCGTCGGCAATCGCAGTGAAGTGGCGGAAGAGACCTTCCTGGGGAGGCTTCGAGTAGTACGGGGTGACCGCCATGACGCCGTGTACGCCGGAATCTGCGGCTCGCTGTGCAAGCTCAACCGACTCGCGAGTGTTATACGTGCCTGCCCCTGCGATCACCGTCATCTGGTCGCCGACCGCGTCGACGGCGGCCTTGAACAGGGCGACCTTCTCGACCTTGGAAAGGGTCGGGGACTCGCCGGTGGTCCCACCTACAACGATGCCGTCCGAGCCGTGATCACCGAGGAACCGGGTCAACCTCCAGAAGGTTCCGTAGTCGATGGATCCGTCATCGCCGAACGGCGTGATGACAGCGGTCAGGACCTGGCCAAATGGTGCTTCGGGTCTGCTCTCCATGGGCACGACGGTAGCAGGAGACCCCCCGGTAATCTTGCCTCTATGACCACTCCCAGCGATTTCGTGAAAGACGTAGACACTGCGAGCTTCCCCCAGGAAGTGCTCCAGCGCAGCCGCGAGGTTCCGGTTGTTGTCGACTTCTGGGCCGAGTGGTGCCAACCCTGCCGCATCCTCGGGCCCATCCTCGAGAACGTGGCTGCCGAATCGGGTGGCGCCTTCGACTTGGTGAAGGTCGACGTTGACACAAATCAGGAGTTGGCAGCTCAGTACGGAGTGCAGGGGATCCCGATGGTCGTGGCGTTCCGCGACGGCGCGATCGCCGATACGTTCACCGGGGCGCTCCCGGAACCGGCCGTACGGGAGTGGATCGAAGGCATTCTCCCGACGGAACTCGACTTGATGGTTGACCAGGCTCGCACCGCTCAACTCTCCGACGACGGCGTGACCGCCGAACACATCCTTCGCCAGGTTCTGGATCAGAAGTCGGACCATTCGGAAGCGGGCACCAGCCTCGCATCGCTCCTCATCGATCGCGGCGAAACTGAAGAAGCACTGATCGTGCTCGGCCGTCTGGTGCCAGACGCTGAGGTCGACCGGCTCCAATCGGCCGCCCGTCTCAAGGCGTCGAGCGGTCACGACCTCGCCGATCTCGAGGATCGGCTCGCTGCTGATCCGGACAACGAGGAGCTGCGGATCGAGCTCGCCAAGGCGCTCGCCGCCCGCGCGGAGTTCGAGCCCGCTCTCGATCGCCTCCTCTCGGTTGTTCGCAACAAGGGTCCGCTCAAGAACGAGGCGCGCACCGCGATGCTCGATGTCTTTGAAGTCCTCGGTGACGACCATCCGCTGACAATGACCTACCGACGGCAGCTGGCGAGCGCGTTGTTCTAGGCGGCTGTCTCAACCCGAAGGCCTCCGAGCATGCTCCGACCGACGCGGCTGTGGTGATGCTCGACCGTTGGAGCGGCACTCAATGGAAGAAGCTCAGCGAAGATTTCACTTGCATCGACCGGTGATCGTTCGGTACCGTCCGTGTCAGACGCACCCGAAGGCCGCAATTCCAGCGAGACCACAACTCTCGCCGTTGCCAAGTCGGCGGGTGCGTCGCTTGTCGAATAGGCGGCGCAGACGGCGGTCGCAGCGCGGTGCTACATCCCCCAATATCCGCGTATCCGCGGGATGTGGCGAAGGATGAGTCCGTCGTCACCCAGGATGACAATGTGGGTCGTTTCCAGGATTCCCTCATCCCGCTCCACTGTGGCGTCCCACATCACGATGTCGCCGGTGTCCTGGAACTGATCGACCGATATCACCCGGTAGAGGCCGTGTGATGCAAGCGAGGTCGCGAACAGCTCGCGGATCTCGTCATGCCCGTCGGCCACGCGGTGATACAGGACCACTTCGGCATCGGCGGCGTACATGTTGGCGAGGGCGTCCACGTCGCCTCTCGACATGAGTTCACCCATGCGATCAACGAGTTCTCGGCCGAACGACGACACGCTGAGTCCTTTCCGACCATCAACCCTACCGCCGGGATGACCTGGGCGAAGACAGACGCGTTCGTCTCGGATGTCGCCCGCGTGGCGGAGCGGTCATCCCTTGCCTGTGGCCGCTCCGCCGCTGGCAGCGTCGCTGTCGCTACTCGGCCTTGCTTCGTGTACGGCGGTACATCGCAGTATGGATGGCGAATCCGATGGCCCACGGGATGGTGATCCAGTAGGCGTAGTTCACGCCGTCGCCGATCGCGATGTCCTGAATCCAGATGAATGTGTTGACCGCGACGAAGATTCCGATGTGCCACAACAGACCTGCGCGATCTCGATCGCCGGCAGTGGCTTGCGCCACACGATCCCGGCCACGGACCACCATCACCAGCGCAGCCAGGAGGAGAAGGCCCCCTCCGATCAGCAGCCCATAGGCCCATGTCGTCGAGATGTCCCCCACCCGCCACGACCAATCTCCCCCGATCCCCACGTACTGGTCATCACCGGCGAACAGGATGAACACGCCGAGAAACGCACCGATCCCCCCAACGATCCCCAAGAGCCACTCCGTGAACTGCCAGCCGGGACTGCCGCCCGTGCGATCCGATCGACCGCCATGAGTCGGATGTGCGACCGTCACAACGCGCCTCCTTTCATTGGAGTCAATTTCAAGACAACCCCCAGGCAACCGGGCTGTCAAGACCTGAGTATCACGCCCAATCGGTCCATCCCTTGACCGCATGTGCGATCCAACTGGCGCCGCCTTGACCCGGGGACGCGTTGATCGACTGGAGTGAGCGCCACAGGCTGTTCGCGCCGGGTTCTGGTTGCTACGATTGCAGCTGAGTCCCATGCGCGAGCGGTCGACCGGTCAGGAAAGACATTCGGGCATATTGAGCGCTGTCGCCGATGCTGGTGTCGTGCGGTCTCCACGCCGGCTCCGTGCGGCGACAGGGTTTGCCCTCCTTCTGTGCTTTGTGGTGATGGCCGGCGGTCCCCAGTTACAGGCCAGCGAGGATCGCGCCGCGTTGACATATTCCGAGCTGATGGATTCGGATGTCACCGAGGTCGACATCGTCGACAACTCGCTGTTTTTGCCGGTCGGCGACTGGAACTCTCCTGCCCACCGACTGGAGGGAACGCTGACGGTGCCACGCGCCGTGATGCAACGAAGCTCCCCCGACTACGCGGCCTATCGGTACTTTCCGGGTTTCTCGATCGAGTTCTTGGAAGTTGACGGCCACCTCGTGCCGTCCAACCGCGCCGTCATCGTCACTCCAAGCAACTGGTCGCTCATTCTGTCCCCTGGTCGTGTCTGGTCAGAGCCGGGAGACAACGGGTTGTCGAGAGCTTCGTTTCCTTTCACCCTCGGAAGCCCTCCCGACCGGCTGTTCGGCGGCGGGGAAGCACACAACGGCATTGCCACCTTCCTCTTCGATGACACGAGCGCGTCCTCATTCCGATTCCAGATCACACAAGAGACGGCGCCCGACGGCGACATCTACGACATGTGGGGCCAACTGGCCATGGAATACGAGCCGGCGGTGGTTGAGGACCGCGCTGAGATCGAGCGAAGCTTCACCCAGGAGTTGGCGACCCAGTTCCCGGTGGCCGAATGGTCCGACCTCGGGACACAGTTCGACGCCGATGCCCTCGACTCGTTCACGGCAGGATTGGCTCCCGAAGAGATCAGTGCGGCCGGGGTGGTCGTCGACGGTGTCGTCTATCTCCAGCCGAGCCGAACTCGGTCGGGCGACTATCCCTACCCACGCTTCATGCAACACGCCGGCATGTCGGTCAGCAAGTCCATCGGAGCCGGTGTCGCCATGTTGTGGCTCGCTCAGGCGTACGGCGAGGACGTCTTCGATCTGCGCATCGCCGACTACCTCGACGTCACCTCCGATCACGACGGCTGGGCCGAGGTGACATTCGGTGACGTCCTGAACATGGCCACCGGAATTGGCGACAACTCGCCGGAGCGGGTGCCGTACGACATCTACGCGAACGAAACGGGGCTGAACTACCGGAAGTTCTACCTCGGCGAGACCACGTCGGAGAAACTCACCGCCGCGTTCGCCGCCGGCGACTACTCGTGGGGACCGAATGAGGTCGTGCGCTACACGTCATCGCAGACGTTCGTGCTGTCAGCGGCGATGGATGCGTATCTCAAGACCAAGGAAGGGCCAAACGCGAACTTGTGGGAGAGTCTGACCCGAGAGGTCTTCCGGCCCATTGGGATCCATCACATGACCATGATGACCGTTCCGAACGGAGACGGCGGAACGCCGCTGATGGCGTCCGGCCTGCGGCTCACCATCGACGACGTCGCGAAGATCGCCACCCTTCTGCAGAATGGCGGAACACACAACGGTGAACAACTCCTGCACCCTGACCGGACGGCCGACGCGCTCTACCGGTCGGGGCAGCTGACTGGGCTGCCGACCGGGAAGTCCTTCGACGACGGTGACCAGGCGTATCACTCATCGTTCTGGAGCATCGCCCACCGCACCGAAGCGGGAACGTACTTCCAGGTCCCGTTCATGTCCGGTGCCGGTGGAATCACGATCTTCCTCGCTCCAAATGGCGTCTCGACGTTCGTGTTCACTGACTCGGGCCAGGACGCCTACAGCCTGAACAGCCCCGGAGTTGCCGAGGCCATCAAGCCGTATCCCGAGCCCGGACTCCCGAACGTGTCACTGATGTCGGACGGCCCCGCGACCACAGGCACCTTGGTCGCGGCGGCGATCGCTGCGGGAGTGCTCGCCGCAGTCGGCTTGCTGGTATGGCGAGTACTCCACAAGCGGCGCCGGAATCGTGCGCAGCCAAAAGCGTGACCGGCGGATTTCTTCGGCTGCCACACCGTCTAGAGCGCTCAACGGCTGCTGCACTTCCCGCCGTACAGATTGCCCAGGCGAGTCTTCAAGGTTGAACTTCCTCGCTCGACAATCTCGTCCGCAGGTAGGGTGAACGCGGGGAATGCCCGCACCAGAAGAAGGAAATCCCATGAGTCAGTACCTGTTGTCCACATACGCAGTGGAAGGCGACGTCCCCGGGGGGCCGAGCACGCCCGAGGAGATGCAGGCGTTCATGCAGCGCGTCATCGCTCTCGAAGCCGAGATGGACGAGAGCGGCACGTTTGTGTTCGGTGGCGCACTCCACGGCTCAGACGCGGCAACCGTCGTGCGAGTGAGCGATGCGGAAACGATCATGACCGATGGCCCATTCGCCAAGTCGAAGGAGCACATCGCCGGGTTCTACATCATCAATGCTGCCGACCTCGACGCTGCGCTCGTCTGGGCTGGAAAGGTCGCGGACGCAACCAACCATCCGATTGAAGTGCGCCCGTTCTTCGCAACCGGTCGGGTGGCTGATCAAGTCAACAAGATGCCGGGCGCCTGACGGCCAGGACCCACTCCGCCGCCTCCGATCGGGAGGCGGCCGATGCGGAGCGCGTATTCCGTGAGGCCTACGACGAAGCAGTGGCAGTACTGGTCCGCTGCTTCGATGACATCACGTTTGCAGAAGACGCGGTCCAGGACACCTTGGTTCTGGGTGCCGGTCCCTAGGGCTCGGGACAGGTCGGCGGTCCGACGCCGGACGTGTTGAGGCCGGCGGACGTGGTCGTGCTGATCGTCACCACGCCCTCCGGATCAATGTGATAGTCGATCACCGTCACGTCCCCGGGACCGCCGACTCGAACGATCGAACCGACCATACCGCCCTCGTTATCCCGACCGGAGAAGGCCTGCTGCGCTGGTTCCCCGGACGCCTCCGCTTGGGTGATGCACTCCCCCTGCACAGCGACGTTGAAGACGGTCGTCGTCGGTCAAACGCTCGTGAGGCTGGCGCTGCCGCAGTCCATATACCCGGCCGGAACGAGTCGCGTCTTCTCGTCGGCTGCGACTGCAAGGTCGGACGCCGGAGTGCCTCCGACGTCATCGGTGCTTGATACCGAACTCTGATCATCACATGCGCTTGCACTGATCGCGATCAAGACCAGAGCGAGCAGAAGGGAGGCAAGACGTCCGGGCACGGAGCGAACGGTACACGGCGCAGCTGTGGGCCCTGTTCTCGGCGATCGCTCGGACGTACCGGTCTGCGCCCTCCGGACCGGTCCGCGAGAGCATCGTCTCCATGGACGTTCGCGGGAGCATTGCTTGGCCCAATCCAGCAACTGCCGCGGCCAACTGAATAGCGGCTACGCTTGGAATGAGACAGCTTGTCGCGAGGCGTAGCGACGCCCGCTCCGCCTACCTATTCCGTCGGGCGGGGCTCCGATGGGGCATACGAACATCTGTCGGTTCAGCAGTGCCGGTCCGTCCGACTCATATCTGGCGGAGCGTCGGCCCAAGGACGGTATCTCGCTTCGGAAGGAGCGCCCGATGTCCAACACCACTCGCACGAGTCACTCCCGATGAAGACCAACTCCACCATCGCCCCTGGAAGGCAGCGCTGTATGGGATGTGGTCATCCCAACAGCGAGCATCTCGGCCGCGAAGAATGCACCGTGCCGCAGTGTGCATGCCTCAACTACCAACAGCCAAAACAGCGCTGAGTTTGGAAACACACCATCGGAGGTGCGCGGGCTGCCGACCGGTTGGCGACCGTGCCTGAATCTCGATGCGGCGTGTTGCTTCGTTCGCGTTCTTGGAGCGCCTGATATATTGGCGTTGGAGGGTCCATGAGCGGATCTCGACCACATCAGAACCTGAGCGACGCCGACGGCGACGATCGCCATGTCCGCCACTCCCGTGGGAGCATGCGACTGCTCCGGCGCTCCGCCACATCTGGGTCGGTGCGTCGGGAGAGCCGAAGCACCCCGGCCGCGTCGGATCACATCAGGCGCCTTGCCTCCGAGCAGAGAGCGCACCGTGAAGAAGGCCAGCGGCGGCGCCGGGACAGGGCCATCGGTCACACCATCGTTGGTGCTGTGGCGTTTATCGTTTTTGTAGCGATGTTGCCGATCATTGGAAGCCTGGTCACATTCGTGGTCGCGACCATCGCGTTCTTCATGGGGCTCCGGTCGTTCACGTTCGCCATGAGCATCGGGCTCGACGACGCATGGGGCTGGACTCGTGATGGTGGCATGTCGGTTCCGATCAGGTGGTCGGATCACGTCGTGCTTGCCGGAATGGCGTGGCTCCGCCGAAGGTCCAACGCCACCATCGACAATCCACCGGTCGGTGCCATACAGGTGTTACCTCCTGAACCACCCCGGTAGCCGGTGCAGCCCGAGCTTCGCCCAGCTATGCGCGCGTGCCCGGTGCGGCGCCATCCTCTCCTAAGGGACGGGCATGGGCGGTACATTCGTTCCGTGACCGCCGATAGAACCGAGGACAGCGAGCGGCAAGACATCGATTTCGGTCGAACCGCCGTTGACTACGAACGTTATCGTCCGGGATTCCCCGACGACTTCTTCAACAGGCTCGCTGAGCGTCGATGGATCGGCCGGGGTCAGCGCGCGCTCGACCTCGGAACCGGCACAGGTTCGCTCGCAATCGGATTCGCTGCTCGCGGGCTCGTCGTCACGGGCATAGACATCGCACCGGAGCTTCTCGAAGTCGCACGGAAGGCTGCCGCCGCGCAGGGGCTCTCGGCTCACTTCGTTGAAGGTCGAGCAGAAGACACCGGGCAAGTGACGGAGAGCTTTGACCTCGTGAGTGCCGGTCAGTGCTGGTGGTGGTTCAACGAGGACGCCGCTCTCAAGGAAGCGCGCCGAGTCCTCGCGCCGGGCGGCCGCCTTATCATCTGCACGTTCAGCTACCTGCCGCTGACAGGGAATCTCGCGAACCGCACGGAAGAGCTGGTACTGAAGCACAACCCCGGATGGCCGAAGGCCGGGTGGGTCGGCATCCACCCAGAGCACGTCAAAGCCCTCGATCGTGGCGGCTTCACCGACGTCGAGTGCTTCAGCTACACGGTCGACGTCACGTTCAGCCACGAAGCCTGGCGAGGCCGTATCCGCACGTGCAACGGCGTTGGCTCGGCTCTCAGCTCCGAGCAGGCGGAACGGTTCGACGCGGAACTCGCTGAGATGTTGGCCTGCGACTTCCCGCCGAACCTCCTCGTCCCACACCGCATCTTTGCCACCAGCGGCATACGGACCTGAGCCGCACAACTCATCTGTGGGAGATGACGAGTGTGGCGCCGGCCAGGGCAGAACGCGGCAGGGTTGGATTCACCGGGGCACGGCTCTCGTCGAACGCAGCATCTTGAACGTGTCACCGGACGGCGCGATAGTGGCCCCGTATGGCAAATCCGGTGGTCGAGGTCCTGTGGACCGTCGCGGAATTCGTGAGCCGGTTCTTCCCGATCAGCAAGAGTGAGGCGACCGTCCTCGAAGAGTTGCGGCGGCCGGGCCGGTCCGGTTCCTAGCCGGGGACGTGAACGGCGTGATCGACGTTTGAAGGCGGTCGCCATCGGCAGCCTCTCGTCTGCCGACTCTCGCAGTTGGCGGAGGCCACGGTCGCTTTCGACCCCACACTCAGGCAGGCTGGGATACTCTGCGTGTGCAGCCAAAGCGAACCGAAGCCCTCCATCGCGAGAAATCATCGACCCGGGTCTCGAGCGGTCGACGCTGTTTGAGGGCCAGGTGACGCTGCGATCGGAGATCGAGACCGTCCTCTGCCCGGGTTGCTCCATCCATGTGACCCCGTCGATGTACTTCCGTCACGTCGTCTACGTTGATCGCAGCGACCGATCTGCATAGTCCTTCGGCGATGAAACGGGCGCCGCCAAGGTGATTGCCGATCGCTCGCGTCACCGCAAGGCGCCCTATGTGCGGCTCATCCATCAGGACTTCACCAAGCCACTCCCTGTTCGCGAGGCGAGCTTCGACCTCCTGTTCGCGCTCCAGGCGCCGGGCGTGGCGCGCGCGACGGCACGATATCTCCGTGTCGGTGGCCTCCTCGTGATGGACAACCACCGGGGATGCCGCCGATGCAATGAGGAAGGGGACCTCAACCTCATCGGCTCCGGGCGTGCGAGGCGCACGGTGGTCGACCTGTCGTTCGAGGCGCCTGACACACGGCCGGCGCAGACCGGAAGCCCGCCACGTCGGCCGGGTGTGCCCGACCACTGCGTCTTCGAACGAAACTGCGACCACGCGAGTCGTTGAGCCGCTCTGCGGCCAGCTGGCGGCCGTTCTTGACCGTCGCGGGTTGATATGCTCGCTGGGTGCCGATATTCATGGATGTTCACGAGAACCTGGGCGATGTCACCGAAGACGACATCAAAGGCGCCCACCAGCGCGATCTCGAGGTTCAGGATCGATACGGGGTCAGCTTCCTCACGTATTGGTTCAATAGCCCGGACGGTCAGGCGTTCTGCCTGGTCGATGCCCCGACGAAAGAAGCGGCGATCGCCGTTCACAAGGAGTCGCACGGCCTGGTGCCGCACAACATGGTCGAAGTCGAGAAACCGACCGTCAGCCGTTTCATGGGGGACTGGGAGAAGAACGTCCCGGATATCGCCCGGCACGACGATTCCGAGGTCGACACCGGTCTCCGCGCAATCATGTTTACCGATCTGGTTGGATCGACCGAAGTCAGCACCCGGGACGGCGACGAGACGGCCATGGAGCTGCTCCGCTACCACGACGAGATCGTCAGGGCCGCGCTGGCATCACACGGTGGCCGCGAGGTCAAGCACACAGGTGACGGCATTTTCGCCTCGTTCAGCCACGTCAGCCGGGCGGTGGAATGCGCTGTGCAGATCGAGCGCGGTTTTGGGGAGCCGCTGGAAGTCGATGCTGGAGATGGGCGGGTTCGCATCGGCATCAGCGCCGGTGAACCCGTGAGCCGGGACGAAGACCTTTTCGGCGCTGCGGTGAATCTCGCCTCGCGCATTTGCGGGCACGCCAACCCCGGGCAGATTCTCGTATCGAGTGCGGTGCGCGAACTCTCCGTTGGCAAGCCGTTGACGTTCCACGACCGTGGACCGATTGCCCTCAAGGGATTCGACGATCCGGTCCGGATCTTCGAGGTTCCGCTCAGCTAGGGCGGCCCCAGCCACACGGAATATCGGAGCGGGCTGTCACCTCTTCCTCCAACTCCACCAGGCGAGTACGGTGCCGCTCGCGAACGTCAGTGCACCGATGACGAGCCACGTTCGGCTTCCGGTCATGAAACTCTGCGGCGCGAACTGAGAGTTGAGCCCCTGCAGGACCCACACGGCGCCGATCAGCGCGAGGGCACTACCGACGACGATTCCGGTGATTCGCATAACTCAATCTGGGTTCGAGGCTGATTGGATTTCTCAGAGTCCCAGGGCGGACCCAAGTCCGACAGTGACCGGATCCGAGAAGGTCGCCACGGCGCGAACCGCGACAAGCACGCCGGGCATGAACGCGGTTCGATCGGTGGTGTCGTGACGGATCGTCAGCGTCTCGCCCACTCCGCCGAAGTGGACCTGCTGGTGAGCAACGAGACCTGGGAGCCGAACCGCATGAACGGGGATACCGGCGACGTCGGCACCGCGCGCGCCCGGGATCAACTCGGCAGACTCGACGGCGCGATGCTGCGAGGTGACTCCGGCGATTCGTTCTGCCGTGGCGATGGCCGTCCCTGAGGGGGCATCGGCTTTTCGGTCATGGTGCAGTTCGATCACCTCGGCCGCCGCGAAGTGCGGTGCCGCAATCTCTGAGAGGCGCATCATGACGACGGCTCCGACGGAGAAGTTCGGGACCACGAGACAGTTCGGTGGTCCGCTCCCCCAGTCCTCACGCAGTACGGCGACGCGTCCCGCGTCGAACCCGGAGGTGCCGACGACGGCGTGGAGTTCGAGCCCGCGCCAGGTGGCGAGGTTTCCCATCACCACATCTGGTTCGGTGAACTCGACAACCACGTCGGCGTCCGCCAGCGCGGCAGGATCATCGCCAATCGTGACTCCGGCCACTGTTGATCCGGCATCGCGAGGGTCGTAGAGCGGACCGAGATCGAGATCCGGCGTGTCGGCGATCGTCTCGGCGACCAGTCTCCCCATCCGGCCGCCTGCTCCCGACACGGCAACGATCATCTGACGTACTCCTCGAGGTCCGCGTCCTGGAACGGCCCGGTTGCGCCTATCACGTACGGACCTCCGTAGGCGGCACGTGCCACGTCGATGACTTCCTCCTCGATGACGGCATCGACCTTTGCCACGATCTCATCGACCGACTTGTGCTCGAGGCCGGTGATCTCATTGCGGCCGAGTCGGTTCATGCGACCGTCGGCGTCCTCGAGTGAGATCGCGAGTGATCCCTGTACGTGCCCCTTGGCCCGTTCGAGCTCTCCTTCGGTGACGCCGGACTCCATGAACTTGTCCATCTCGCCTCGGACCAGCTTCAGCACTTCGGCCGTCTGCGACGGCGTCGTCCCGACGTAGACCGCATTGGCGCCCGCATCGGTGAACGGCATCCGGAATGCGTGCACGGCGTACGCAAGGCCTCGCGTCTCTCGGATCTCCCGGAACAGCCGACTCGACATGCCACCACCAAGGACATGGTCCGCAATGATCAAGGCGTAGCGGCGGTCGTCGTCGCGTGTCAGGCTCGGACCACCAAGAATGAGGTGGGCCTGTTCGGTGTCCCGATGTCGCACGGACACCCTGGGCTCGGGGTCGGGAGCGGAGAGGGCACGCTCGGTTGGCTGTCCTTCCCACGCATCAAACGCTCCGGCGACAACGTCAACCAGGTGTTCATGGTCGATCCGTCCTGCAGCGGCGATCACTGTCGACTCCGGGGAGTAGCGCCTCTCCCAGTAGCCATGGATAGTTTCCCGCGACATTCTTGTGATCGATTCCCGGCTTCCGAGTATCGGAGGTGCCAGGGGGTGCTGCTTCCACAGCGCGGTGATGAACTGCTCGTGAGCGACGTCGGTGGGATCGTCCTCGTTCATGTTGATCTCTTCGAGCACCACGCCACGTTCGTTGTCGATCTCGTCCTGCCGGAAGGCCGGTCGCTGAACCATCTCGCCAAGGATCTCAACGCCAAGATCCAGGTCCGCGTCGCGGAGGCGTGCCCAATAACACGTGTACTCCTTCGAAGTGAACGCATTGTGGCGAGCGCCGATGGCGTCGAATGCCTCGCTGATACGCCTCGCCGACCATTCATCCGAACCTTTGAAGAGAAGGTGTTCGAGGAAGTGGCTGGCCCCGGACTCCACGGGTGTCTCGTCGCGACTCCCCGTGTCGACCCACGCTCCAATTGAGAGCGATCGCAGCGAGGGCATGTCCTGGGAAATGATCCGCAGCCCGTTCGGCAGCGTCGTGAGGTCGTAGTGCATATCGCCCGATGATAGGGAGCTACGTTGCGAACGCCGGAGACGGAATCTTGGCAGGCGGGACCCGATCGGGCTAGCTGAGCGGTGAACTCGTCGGTTGCACGCCGAGGAGCTGACCCTGAAACGGGCCGGAGTTGCGCACGAGCAGCACGGTCTGCAGTCCGCTCATCAGGTCGAGAAGGCGATCGACCTGCCCCTCGGCCTCGTCGAGTTTGATCTGCTTCATGCCGAGGAAGACCACGTCGGCGGCCGCCGACCGCGTGTGGATGATGTTCTGGATCGTCTCGCCTTCCGGCTTGCGAATCACCTCGAAATCGGCTCCCACGCGTGCAGCATGGATCATCTCGTCGAGCGTGCGTTCGGTGCGCTGGGCCATCATCTCCGTTGTTGCGATCGATTTGATCCGTATCGAGGCGTCGCGCCACCCGGGATCCAGCGACAGCAGATGTGCAAACAACACGAGTAGGTCGCCGTTCTGCTGCAAACCACCCCACCAAACGTCGATGCGTCTACCGGTTGGGGCCAGCCGCTGCGGCACCGGGCGGCAGATCACACTGGATTTCTGGAGAAGTGAAAGATCCTCGATCGCGCGGAGCACGATCGCCATCTCGTCGCGACGCTCCCGCCAGCCGAACAACACGGTATTCGAGGCAATCCCCGCGATTCCGTTCGACTGCGCCACGGACACCATGCCGCGCCCAAAATCGGGAACGATCTCAACCTCTCCGAAACCGGTGAGACCGGCTTGCTCGAGTGACGCGTTGAGGTCGCGAACGGCGTCCGGAACACGGGCAACATGGTCGGCGATCGACCCCTCAATCAGTTGGTTCACCGTCAGGATCCCACGGTCCTGCACGAGCCAGTTCGCGAACCGAGCCGTCTGGAGGTCCCGTTCGGGGTCGGTGGTGAACATCAGTACGTTGGGACGCCAATTCCGCGGCTCCTCCGGGAGTCGCCGCAGCTGAAGGACGGTTGACCGAACGAACGAGACGAGGGCGCTGCGCCGTACGTCTCCCCACCGTGCCGTCAACGCCCGCCGCCGGACGAGGAGGTAGATCCCGAGTTCGACGACGACGGCAAAGAGCGAGGCAAGCGGGCTGATCAGGAACATCGCCCAGAAGCAGGCGACTGCGCCACCGAGGGACACGGCCCAGTGAACCTTCATCGTGGGCCGGAAGGAAGGGTCGCCGCTCAAGCGTTCGAGTCCTGCGACGAGATTCACCATGCCGTAGGTCGTGAGGAAGAACATGGTGAGGATGGGAGCAACGGCGTTGAGGCCTCCGAGACCAACTGCGAGGAATGCGATCCCCGTTGTAATGAGGAGCGGAACACCAGGTCCTTGGATCCTGCCGATCTTCGCGGCGAATGATGAAGGAAGGATCCGGTCGTTGACGAGCGCTTCGAGCGTCCGCGGTGCTCCGAGAATGCTCCCGACCGCCGACGAGAAGATTGCTCCCCACAGGCCAGGGAAGATGAGGAACGCAAGCCCGCCTGCAATCGTGAACCAGATAAGGGGTTCATCCACGAGTTCGCGCGGAGAGGCGGCGAGGGCAAGTGCGATCGTCACGACCACGTAGACGACGAACCCGACGAGCACCGCGGCGATGGTCCCTTTCGGAATCGAACGGGTTGGATTCTTGAGATCACCGGAAAGCGAGATTCCCGCCATGATCCCGGTCACCGCAGGAAAGAACACCGCGAACACGGCCCAGAAACCGACGGGATCCGGCACTTGGGCGGCGAGGTCGACGCTGTCCGGCAACGATCGGGCAACGCCGATAAGCAGGACGATCAGCGAGAGCCCGATCGCAGCCATGATCGGGAGTTGCAGGCGAAGCGCCACCCCGGCGCCGCGAGCCGCGAGCAGCGCAACGAGGAGCACGGTCAGTGCGGCGATCGGCATCTGGGGGAGGCCGGGCCAGACGTACTGGAGCGACTCCGCAAGGCCGTAGGCGTAGAGCGTGATCGAGAAGGCCTGGGCGAGGAAGAGCGGAAGGCCGATGGCGGCGCCGATCTCAACGCCGAGACTGCGAGAGATGATGTAGTAGGCGCCCCCCGGACCAACCTCCATGTTCGTCGCGACCGACGAGACCGAGAGCGCGGTCGCGAGCGTGATGAGGTTGGCGACCACCACAATGGTCAATGCCCCAACGAGGCCGACGTTGCCGACAACCCACCCGGCGCGGAGATAGAGGATCACGCCGAGGATGGTGAGGATCGACGGCGTGAAGACACCGATGAACGTGCCGAGCCCCTTGCCGTCGCTCGCACCGAGCGAGCGCAGGCGCGCGATGAGTGCGGTCATCGAGGAGCGTCCGTCCAGTTCGAGCACATGGATCGTGTCATCGCCGCGGAGCCTACCGGCTGTCGCCCGGTCGGCTGTGACCTTCGCTCCTCAGGCCGGAGTGTCGCTCCACAATCGTGGTGGCCGACCTTCCCGGCGTCGATGTCGGCCACTGAACCTCCAGGGAGCAGCTCAACGAAGCGTTCGACGACACACTCGTCGCGATCCATCGCCGCCGCCTCGATCGCGAGCAGATCCGGGTGGTCTGTTCCGTGGAACGGGAGAGTAACCAACGGATCAGTCGTCCAGGCCGGGAGATTTTCGCAGCGACTTTGTGCGCGAGCGCGAGCGCTTGGCATCGATACGGCGGCGGCGAGCGGCGCGGCTCGGTTTCGTGGCTCTGCGCCTCGGCGGGTCGGGCCGCAACGCTTCGTTCAGCTGTTCACCCAGTCGCTGCCTTGCGATCTGGCGGTTCCGCCACTGCGAACGTGTCTCGTCGACGGTCACCAACATCACCGAGTTGTCGCCGACCTTGTCGAGGAGCCGACGTTTGCTCTCGTCGTCGAACGCACGGGAGGCCGCCACGTCGAAACGCAGCTCAGCGCGCGTCGAAGACCGGTTGGCGTGTTGCCCACCGGGACCGCCGGCCGGTGAGAACGTCCACTGCAGCTCATCAGCGGGGATTGAGATCGTGTCGCTGATTCTCAAATCGTCCATGGCCGAACCGTACAGCGGACACGCACGGAAACGGCCCCGGTACAGGGTTGACAAGGGACGTAGGATCAGGGGTTCATGCGCGCGCACGACGAAACCTTCCTGAGAGAAGTGCTACCGCCCGAGGACCGGGTGATCGAGGCCGTTGTCGCGCGCTACCAGCGGGTCGCACCCGCCATCACACGATTCGCGCGCAGTATTGCGGGGAACGAGGAGCTGCGCGTTCGGCTCGGGTCGCAAGCCTCTGCCTCCAAGGACGAGATCGTCATCGACCCCGGCGTGTTCCAGGCCGCCTACGCCCGCAGTGCGCCGGTGACGCCGACCGAGGTCGCATTGACGTCGGCGCTCCATGAGGCAATCCACCTGATCGCCACCGACTTCGACGAGGAGCGGCCGATTCCGGAGTCGTGGCTCGCCCACCAGCAGTCGCTCGAGGACGACGGCGCCGAAGCTCCCCCGCTCGCGGAACTCACGTCGTACGACTGGATCGAAGCCGAGCCGGAGGTGGAGACCGAAACAGCCGACGGACTTGGGTTCGATGAGATCTACGACGTGCCTGAACCGATGTCCGGAGCCGTCACCGTGCTCGACGCGCTCAACACGGTTGCGGGACCGGCAGCAGAAGCGATGTTTCTGTCGGTTGAAGACGCACGCCAGGAGCGGCGGCACCTCGCCCACTTCCCCGGTGCCCGTTCGGTGCTGTCGGATCTCTACCGCGCAGCAGTTCCGGGCGCGTCCGCCAACGCCCGGCCGCTGGGACAGTTCGCTCTGGCCTGTTTCCTGATCGTCGGCGACTACTTCTCTCGTGACGACGTTCAACGGCGTGTCGCTCCACACGTCGCCCTCGCTATCGATGACGCGATCCCCTTTCTCGACCTCATCCCTGACCTCGATGATCCCTGGGCCGTTGCCGGCACCGCTCTTCAGCTTGTCGAAGTCGCCAGGATGCACGGACTCTTGACCGAGGGGACGGGTTCCAAGTCTGCCGTTGGCCGCCGAGGTGAGCAGGAAGCAGATCAGGCCGCCGTCGCCGAAGGTGTCGACGCCGTCCGCGTCGTCACCCCGCCGCTCGCCGACCGGGACCACTATGAGGAGACCCGGCAGGCTGCCCAGACCGTCAGTGCAGAACACGGTCGGCACGGGGACGTTGATCAGGCTGGCGACCCGGCGACCGATCAGCTCATGAAGGTGTCGACCGCTCCGACGGTGTACCTCCCAACCGGCCAAGCGGGCAAGCTTGTCGTGAGCGAATTCCCAGACGAGTTCCGACGGTTCGCGCCGCAAGGCCGGGATATGCTCGAAGTCGCCGCCCGGGAGTGGGGCGTCGCGCAGCGACGCGTCTCCGGCGAGCTCTACCCCCTGTTCCTTGCCAATCAACGCCGCGGGCTGCGCACTGGTTTCGACGCGGGAGACCTCTCGCCGTATACACCGCTCCTCCTCGGTGCCGGCCTGTACGAGCGCATGTTCGAGCGACGCGATCTCCCCAACCGACGGTCGTATGGCGTGAGCTTGCTCGTCGACGGGTCCGCCTCGATGCTGCAGCCTCGCGAGGTACGGGCCGATCGGAAGCGGCCGTGGGCTCTCGCCGCCGCCACGCTTGGCGCGTGGACCCTGGCTCGCCTCGCAGACGAGCTGCAGATCGAGTTCGAGGTGGCGATCTTCAACCGCGGATTCGTGGCCGCCGCGGGGGACACCGAACGGACCTACGTCGACCGCAGAGGTCTCGCCACCGGCGCTCTGCGACGGACACAGGGCGGTGCGGCGGAGCGCCTCACCCGGACTGTGAACCACTACCTCGTCAAGTCGTTCCCGTCGCGGTGGCGCTCCGCCGAGGACACGCTGGCTGGATTGTTCTGGATGGCGGCGTCGCCCCAGGAAGCGGCCAAGGTGTCGCGCCGGGACCCGGATGCTGCGCCACCGATCTCGATGTTCGACAAGGCGGCCAACGTCGACGAATTCAACCTCGCTCACGCGGCGGAACGACTCTCGGCGCGCAACGTTTCTCATCGAATCATCGTCGTACTCGCCGACGGGATGACTCGCGGTTCGGTTGAGGCTCTCGCCGATACCGCTGCGTCGATTGAACGCGGCGGGACCATGGTCCTCGGTATCGGCATCGGCGATGAGACGGTGCAAGCCGCCTACGTCCGCAACCAGGTGGTCCAGCGACCCGACGCTCTGGCATCGGCAATGGTCGACGGAGTCCGCTCCGCCCTGTTCCGCTCCATCGCCGATGAGGGTGGCGACACCTGGTGGACCCACGCGACCGAACAAATAGCACAACTCTCAAACTGAGGAGAATCCATGGCAAAGAACGTCACCTTCGAAGACCCGCACGGGATCGGAGCACCGATCACACTCAAGAAGGCCATCGTTCCGTCCGACCTCCCGGATGCCGAGATTCGGCGTGACCACATCCCGGAACCCGATCCCTACTACGTCGATCTGGGCATGCTCTACCGCCTTGCCGCCCTCGAGCAGGTCCGCGAGCGCCGATTCGAGGGGATCCCCCTCCACCTTGCCCTGCGGGGCCACATGGGAACGGGGAAAGACCATGATCTCGAGCAGTTCGCGGCCCTGCTTGGTCTCCCCTACTACCGGATTCCGTTGACCGGAGAGGTTCGGGACATCACCCTCATCGGTTCGGTGAAGCTTCACGGTGACGGCAAGGGCGGGACCGACAGCCGATGGCAAGATGGCGACATCACGCGGGCGATCCGCGGCCCAGCGTTGGTGAACCTCTCGGAGCTGAATGCAGCCGGGGCCGAGACGCTTTTTGCTCTTCACGGCCTGCTCGACCGTCACCAGGCGCTTGAACTCCAGACCGGCGAGTTGGTCCGGCTCCGCGACGACGTGCGGATCTTCGGCACGCTCAATCCGACGGATCTTCGCGACTACGCAGGAACACAGACCCTCAACAAGGCCTTTGCCGATCGTTGGATCATCTGGGAGAAGGGGTTCCCGGCCGAGGATGAGTTGATCGCAATGATCGAACGGCGCCACGCTGACCTGCGCACGGATCTTGTTGAGTTCATGGCGAAACTCGCCGTCGAGATCAACGAGTCGTTCACTTCAGGCGACTCTCGTACGCGCGTCGAAACACCGATGAGCCTGCGGACCGTTCTCGACCGCATTCCGGCGGGTCTCGACATGTACAGTGACACGGAGGATCCGCTCCGTCGGGCGTGGGATGAGTTCGTCCTCCCACATATCGACCCGTACGACCGGGATCACTACGAAACCGTCTGGGCTGCTGTTGTCCGTCGCGGCCCCGAAGGTGCGCCGTTCTCGGAATAGGAGGAATTCATGCCGTCGTTCGACATCGTCTCTCAAGTTGACATGCAGGAAGTCCGCAACGCCGTCGACCAGTCGATGCGTGAAGTGGTGAACCGCTACGACTTCAAGGGAACCGACACGAAGATCTCACTCACTGACGATGGGATCGTCATCGAGTCGGCGTCCGACCACCGCGTCGAAGCCGCGATCGACGTGCTCCAGACAAAGCTGGTCAAGCGCAAGGTCTCGCTGAAGTCCATCTCCGGCGGCGAGATCAAGCCCGTCGGCGGCGGTCGATCACGCGCCGATTTCACGCTCAATCAGGGCATCAACCAGGACGACGCCCGGGAACTGGCGAAGATGATCCGGGACATGAAACTGAAGGTCCAGGCTCAGATCCAAGGTGATCAGCTCCGCGTGCAGGGCAAGAAGCGGGACGACCTCCAGGATGTCATCGTCGAGGTGAAGGCACTCGACTTCCGGGTGCCCCTCCAGTTCGTCAACTACCGCGACTAGCCCACCGACAATCCCCCAACAGCATCGGCATTGGGGCTAGGAGTCGCTCTCAGCCAGTCTCTTGATCTCGAGCATCATTTTGCGGCTCATCACGAAAGTGATCGCTTCGAGAGGGAAGCGTCTAAACGCTAGGCGACTCTTCCAATCCGGGGCGTAGTCGTACCGGCCCCTGGTCAGGAGCCGGCTGCCGCCATGAGAGCCGGGCTTGACGACGAACTGCCAGGTTGACGCTCCCCAACTCTCCTCGCCACCCATATCGACGGGTGACCCAAAGAGAACGAGGGCATTCGGAGGATCCACGATCTCAATTCGCAACGGCGGTGCGTCCGAATACAGGTAGATGCCTTCGCCAACCGCGGGATGCTGGTGGTCGGGGAGGATCTCTGTTGTGTTGGTGATCCTGCAACCGGCAATGTTCTCAAGCGTCTGATAGGTGTAGAAACCGCCGCGGCCCTGTCCGAGTTGGGCAATCCAGGGCCACACAGCCGCCGGCGATGCATCGACGGCGATTCCCAGGGTGTACGACCACTTGGGTTCGGGCACGAACTCATCTCCCGGCAGCGAATCACTTGCCTCAGTTCCCACCGTGCCCCACCGCAGCCGCCTCCGCCCGA
>Ga0316196_10000015_pt1 | contig 39800 bp, 34 predicted proteins | sample Eddsed2cm_MG_FD_204938 | JGI IMG/M metagenome (GOLD analysis project Ga0316196, IMG submission 204938) | Coastal sediment microbial communities from Maine, United States - Eddy sediment 2 cm | ecosystem: Environmental > Aquatic > Marine > Coastal > Sediment | place: USA: Maine | collected... | reverse complement strand
CAGTCATCCGACGGATTTCGCCACCGCTGGTGCAGCCACGATCTCGGTGTGGCCCCAGAACTAAGGGAAGCCTTCTCTACCAGGGGCTCCGGGCAGATTCGGATCCACGACGCCGTGGATTGAGGCTAAGTGGGGGACGGTGCCCGAGCGCAGCGAGAGCGGGAGGGGGCAGCCTGGGAGCCCGAAACGCGAGGATGAGGTCAGGCGCTAGGTGTCTCGAAGCCGATGACGGAAGGGTTCAGACGGTTCCGCGACCCACGAACGCCCGAACGTCACGGAGGGGTCGAACCGTTCCGTAGCCCACCAACGGCTCCACCAGACCGAAAGTCGCTCGGCGGGAGAGGCGGCTCTCGGAGCGAACACACGATGATGAACCCAGCCGACGGCGTCTTGTGCTGAGCGCATCGCCACTTGGTCGTGGGTGCTCACGCGAGAGGACCCCGAATCCGAGCCCTCATTAGGCCGAGACGGGAGAAGGGACGCCGGTGGCGTCCCTTCTCCCGTTGTTTGGCTTCGTTTCTTAGATCAGCCGGGCTTGACTTGATCCTTGAACGCCTTGCCCGCCTTGAAAGCCGGCACGCGGGTTGCCGCGACCGGAACTTCCGCACCGGTCTGCGGGTTACGAGCGATCCGTGCCTTGCGGTCACGAGCCTCGAACGTCCCGAATCCGGTGATCTGGACCTTGCCTTGGGTCACGACGCCGCCCACGATGACATCGAGCGTTTCGTCAATGACCTTGGCAGCGGTTGCCTTCGACTCGCCGGTATTGCGAGCGACAGCGTCGATGAGCTCACCCTTGTTCACAGAGACCTCCCTAGTTGGTCGTTGATGCTGACGTGAATCACAGCGGTGTAACCCTACCGGTGCCCTTGCGCGTGGGCAAGAACTCTTGCAGGGCAAGGACTCCGGCCGTCCAGCGCGAAGACCGGACTGTTGAGAGCATCGGAGATGCTTCACGACGGGTTGCGAGAGAGATCGGCATCAAGAATGGTCCGAGCACATCGTGCTCGGACCATCATCATCGCGACTCATCACTCGGTGCTGAGCGCTGTTGCCCTAGTACTCGATCTCACCCATTTCGGCGACCTTGGCCTTCACCGCAACTGCAGCTTCCTGGAGCTCCTTTGTCTCGGTATCGGTCAGCGGGGCCTCGTAGACGTCTACGACTCCTCCGTCGCCGAGTTTGGCCAGCACGCCGAGATACACGTCGTCAATCCCGTATTGGCCGGTAACCCATGCACACACCGGCATTTCGGCGCCACTGTTGGTGACGATCGCCTCCACCATCGCCGCAGCGGCAGCCGATGGGGCGTAGTAGGCCGAACCCGTCTTGAGGAGGGCGACAACTTCGGCTCCTCCCTTCCGGGTACGATCGACAAGCTCTTCGATTGCATCATCGTCGAGCACGTCCTCGAGCGGCTTCCCGTCAACCTCACACAATGAGGGCACCGGGACCATGGTCTCGCCGTGGCTGCCGAGTGTCACCGCTTTCACCGTAAGGATGTCGGCGCCGGTTCTCTCTGAGATGAAGTGGGCAAGGCGCGCCGAGTCGAGCATTCCCGCCTGCCCAATCACGCGGCTCTTGGGGAATCCGGAAACCTCAGCGGCGAGTGTGGTCATCTGATCGAGCGGATTCGTGACCACGACGATCACACAATCCGGCGAGTGCGCGACAACCTGCTCGGTCACACCCTTGACGATCTTGGCGTTGACGCCGAGGAGGTCCATCCGGCTCATACCCGGCTTGCGCGGAAGACCGGCCGTAATGACGACAACGTCGCTCCCTGCCGTATCGGCGTAGTCGTTCGTCCCTGCGACGAGCGTGCGGTAGCCCAGCACTGGTCGCGACTGATTCATGTCAAGAGCGAGGCCTTGCGGCAAACCCTCGACGATGTCGATCATGACGACCTCGTCCACGACGTCGGCCTCGGCAAGGCGTTGAACAGTCGTCGATCCATACTTGCCGGCCCCGACAACGGTCACCTTGCTCATCGCATGTCCTCCTCTATGGGCTTCCGGCCAAGGGTAGTTCGTGAAAGATGCCCGCGGCGCGGCTGCGGCGGCGCCTGCCGCAGCCAAGGACAAGTGCACATGTGACCCGAGACACTCTCATGTCTCGGGTCTCATGTCTCGCTGCCCGCTTCCGACTGGGAGCCGAAACGCGTTCGGCCCCGCGACTCGCGAATCTCTACATCCGCTCAATAATCGCCGTGCCGAACTCGCTCGTCTTGACTTCGGTGGCACCCTCCATGAGGCGAGCGAAGTCGTAGGTGACGATCTTCTCGGCGATCGCAGCCTCCATGCCCTTGACGATCAGGTCAGCGGCTTCGGTCCATCCCATGTAGCGGAGCATCAGTTCGCCGGAAAGGATCACCGAGCCCGGGTTGACCTTGTCGAGCCCGGTGTACTTCGGCGCCGTTCCGTGGGTGGCTTCGAAGACGGCATAGCCGTTCTCGTAGTTGATGTTCCCACCCGGGGCGATGCCGATCCCGCCGACTTGTGCAGCGAGTGCGTCGGAGATGTAGTCGCCGTTGAGGTTCATCGTCGCGATCACGTCGTACTCGCCCGGCCGGGTGAGGATCTGCTGGAGGAATGCGTCGGCGATGACATCTTTCACAAGAATCTTGTCCCCGGGATCACCACCGCAGTCGTCCCAGCCGACAGCAACGTCGGAGAACTCGTCTCGCACAACGTCATACCCCCAGGTGCGGAACGCACCTTCGGTGAACTTCATGATGTTGCCCTTGTGCACCAGCGTCACGGTGGGACGGTTGTTCTCAACTGCGTACTCGATCGCCGCGCGGACCAGCCGTTTCGTGCCGGTCTCCGACACGGGCTTGATGCCGAGGCCACTGTCGGCCCGAATGTCCCAGTCGTACGTGTCGGCGAGGAAGGCGAGCAGCTTCTTGACGTCTTCCGACCCGGCTTCGAGTTCTTTGCCGGCGTACACATCTTCCGTGTTCTCACGGAAGATCACCATGTCGATGAGCGCAGGCTGCTTGACGGGTGATGGGACGCCTGTGTACCAACGGACGGGCCGCAGACAGACGTACAGGTCGAGAATCTGACGCAACGCCACGTTGAGGCTGCGGATGCCGCCACCGACCGGGGTAGTCAACGGCCCCTTGATTCCAACGAGGTACTCACGAAAGGCTTCGACCGTGGCATCCGGAAGCCACTCACCGGTGGCGTCGAACGCCTTCTGCCCGGCCAGCACTTCCATCCACTCGATTGTGCGCTCGCCGCCGTAGGCCTTCTCGACGGCGGCATCGAGCACACGCACGGCAGCAGCCCAGATGTCTGGGCCGATTCCATCACCCTCGATAAACGGGATGATCGGGTCGTTCGGGACGTTGAGACCTGCCTCGGTCATCGTGATTGTTGAACCCATGTCGTGTCACCTTTCATCGGCGGTCGCCCGCCTCGTCTCAGTCGTCCGTCGCTTCAGCCAACGCCACCGTGTTCGCCAAGAGCATGGCGATGGTCATCGGCCCGACGCCGCCGGGGACGGGCGTGATCGCCCCCGCCACCCCGACGACAGCGTCGAAATCCACATCCCCAACAAGACCGTCCTCGGTCCGATTGATTCCGACATCAATCACCGTTGCCCCCGGCCCCACGAAGCGATCGTCGAACATCTTCGGTTGACCTGCGGCGGCCACCAGGATATCCGCCTCGCAACACACGGCCGCCAGGTCGGGCGTACGCGAATGGGCTTGGACGACGGTGGCATCAATCCCCTTCGTGCTAAGAATAAGCGCAAGGGGTCGGCCCACGAGGAACGACCGACCGACGACCACCGCGGTCTTCCCTGCAGTTTCGATTCCGTAGTGGTCGAGCATGAGCATGATGCCCGCAGGTGTTGCAGGGACCGGACCCGGCCGCGCCAGGACAAGCTGCCCGAGGTTGAACGGATGCAGCCCGTCGGCGTCCTTGTGTGGATCGACCCTCTCAACCGCGGCGGCACCGTCAAGACCGTCGGGCAGCGGGAGTTGCACGATCATCCCGCTGACCCGGTCGTCGGCGTTCAGATCCTCGATCACCGCTTCGACCTGGGCCTGGGACGCCGTCGCGGGCAGCCTTCGATCGATCGATACGATTCCAGCCGCCTCGGCGGCACGGTGTTTGCTCCTGACGTAGACCTGTGATCCAGGGTCGTCGCCGACGAGTACGGTCGCGAGACCGACGCCACCGCCTCTTTGACGAAGCGAGGCGACGCGATCGGCGACGTTGGCTCGCACCGCGGCGGCGACCGTGGTCCCAGACAAGATGAGTGCGCTCAATGTCGGAAATGCCTCCTGTTCGTGAACATGATCGCGACATCGCGCTCCTTGGCGGCTGCAATCACCTCGTCGTCTCTGATCGAGCCTCCGGGTTCCACGATCGCAGTCACTCCTTTCTCGGCCAGGACATCGACGCCGTCGCGGAACGGAAAGAACCCATCGCTGGCGGCGACCGCCCCTGCAGACCGCTCGCCCGCCTTCACAAGCGCCCGCTCAGCTGCCCCGACTCTGCTCTGATCACCAGCGCCCACGCCGACCGCTGCCCCATCATTAACCACAACAATCGCATTCGATTTGGTGTGAGCGACAACCACCCAGGCCAACTCGAGGTCGTGAAGTTCGTCGGCCGTCGGTTCACGAGTCTTGGAATCCCAGCCCTCGGTCCCGATCTGGACTGAATCACGGCTTTGTACGAGGAAACCGTCGTCGATCGTGCGTACATCGAGATCGTGCGACGACGGGGCGGGAGCGATCAGCACCCGGAGGTTCTTCTTGTGAGCGAGGACAGCTCGTGCTTCGTCGCTGACCGAAGGAGCGATCACGACCTCGACGAAGTACCGGCTGATCTCCAACGCCGTGTCCGCTTCGAGTCGACCGTTCAGGGCAACAACTCCGCCAAACGCCGAGAGGGGATCACATGCCCACGCCTTTCGGAAGGCCTCCGGCATCGATTCGCCGATGGCCACTCCGCAGGCGTTCATGTGTTTGAGGATCGCCACGGATCCAACCGGAAGATCGCTGCCAAGCCTCCATGCTGCGTCGGCGTCGGCGTAGTTGTTGAAGGACATCGCCTTGCCCTGAACCAACTCCGCGTCGGCCCACCAGCCCTCGGATATGCCTGCCGCGTACAGAGCCGCACGCTGGTGGGGATTTTCCCCGTATCGGACCTCCGACACTCTGGAGAGCGCAAGAGCGAGGCGGTCGGTTTCGCCGGCCTCCAGCCAGTTGACAATCGCCGCGTCGTATTGAGCCGTGCGGAAGAACGCTTGGCGAGCCAGGTTCTCTCGCATCACGGCGGTCGTGCCGCCCTCATCGATGGCGTCGGCGATCTCACCGTATCGATCCGGCGACACCACCACTGCGACCCATTCGTGGTTCTTCGCCGCCGCTCGAATGAGTGTTGGCCCGCCGATGTCGATCTCCTCGAGAATCTCGGCACCCGGCAAGCCGGCCGCGACCGCTGACTCGAAGGGGTATAGGTTCACAACCACGAGGCCAAACGGCTCGATGCCGCGGTCCGCGAGATCGGAGAGGTGAGCCTCGTCGCCTAGGTCGGCGAGGATCCCGGCGTGGATCGTGGGATGAAGGGTCTTCACCCGACCTCCGAGCATCTCCGGATCGCCGGTAGCGTCGGCAACCGCCGTCACCGGAATGCCCGCTTCGGACAGCGCGGCTTTCGTACCACCCGATGACACGATCTCGATCTCGGACGCGATGAGACGTCGAGCGAACTCGACGAGACCCGTCTTGTCGGAGACGGAGATCAATGCACGGGAAATTGGGAGCCGATTCATCGACGCGGCATGTTAGGTGCCGCACTCAGGAGCGTATCGCGCGGGGAACGGTGGACGTTCGCTATGCGAGCGCCGCGTCGGCGGCCGCGATGGCGTGGATCCGCGTGGTCGGGAAATATGGACGGTGCAGATCTTCCGGTGCGACGAGCAGCTCAATCTCGGTGCACCCGGCAACAACCCCCTCAGCTCCCTGAGCATATTGATCGCCGATGATCTCGAGGAACCGCTGTTTCGATCCGGCCTCCACGCGACCCTGCACGAGCTCCTCAAAGATCACGTCGTGGATGTATGCGCGGTCGGCGGCGTCGGGAACCATCACCTCGAGGCCGCGATCGGCCAAGCGGCCGCGATAGAAGTCCTGTTCCATGGTGTAGCGGGTGCCGAGCAGTGCTACCGATCTGATTCCGGACCGATGGACGGCGTCGGCCGTGGCGTCGGCGATGTGCAAGAAGGGGATCGTGATCGCGGCCTCGATCTGCGGGGCGACCTTGTGCATCGTGTTCGTCGCGAGCACGATCAGATCAGCGCCCGCTTCCTCGAGCCGCACCGCGTCGGTAGCCAGCAAGGCTCCAGCGCGCTCCCACTCGTCTGCCTCTTGCAGAGCTTCGATCTTGCCGAAGTTGTACGACCGGATCAGCAGGTCGGCCGAGTGGGCCCCGCCCAGGCGTCGCCGGATCTCGGTATTGATGATCCGCTCATACTCAATCGACGATTCCCAACTCATCCCGCCGAGCAACCCGATCGTCTTCATGGGGGCAAAGTAGCAAGAAGCGAGACAAGAAGACATGAGATATGAGACATGAGACGCGAGACACGAGATGCAACGACGGAAGCCCAAAACCGGTCGGTGTCTCAGGTCTCAAGTCTCGTGTCTCACGTCTCGTAGCTGGTATCCCGCCAAGAAACCCATGCGCGTCCTACCAGCCCGGTGACGCCTTCTCCATCGCTTCCTGCATCGCCGAACCCATATCGGTCGGGGTTGGCGCCATGACCACGCCGGCGGCTTCGAGGGCTGCGATCTTCGCGTCCGCGGTCCCCTTCCCTCCGGAGATGATCGCCCCAGCATGCCCCATACGTTTGCCGGGCGGGGCGGTGGTACCGGCAATGAACCCCGCGACCGGCTTCGACATGTTCTCCGTGATCCAAGCGGCGGCGTCCTCTTCCGCCGTTCCACCAATCTCACCGATCATCAGCACGCCGTCGGTCGCCGGATCGTCGTTGAACTCCTTCAGGGCGTCCACGAAGTTGGTTCCGTTCACCGGGTCGCCACCGATCCCGATCGCGGTTGTCTGCCCCAAGCCGTTCAACGTCAGCTGATACACCGCCTCGTAGGTGAGCGTGCCGGACCGGCTCACGACCCCGATGCGACCGGGGGTGTGAATGTATCCGGGCATGATGCCGATCTTGCATTCCTGAGGCGTGATCACACCGGGACAGTTCGGCCCGACCAGCCGGACGTCTTTGCCTTCGAGATAACGTTTCGCTTTCACCATGTCCGCAACGGGGATTCCCTCGGTCACACACACGATGAGCGGCACCCCTGAATCGGCGGCCTCCATGATGGCGTCGGCGGCAAACGGTGGCGGGACGTACACGACAGACGCGTTTGCACCAGTCGCCTCCACGGCTTCGGCAACGGTCCGGAAGATCGGCAGGTCCACGTGGTACGTGCCACCCCTGCCGGGTACACCTGAGCGGTCGGTCTCACCTTCGAATGCCTCGGTCTGGCCGGCACGACTCGGGTGCACCGCTGCGACCATGTTCGTCCCGTAGGCGATGGCCTTGTCGGTGTGGAAGCGTCCCGTCTTTCCCATTCCCTGAACGAGGACCTTCGTGTCCGTGCCGATCAGCACACTCATTTCGTCAGCTCCAGGATCTTCTGCGCCCCATCTTTCATGTCGGTCGCACTCACCAGGTCGAGGCCCGACTCATCGAGCATCTGCTTGCCGAGTTCCACGTTTGTCCCTTCGAGGCGCACAACAAGCGGGACGGAGAGGCCGACCTCTTCAACCGCGGCGATCACCCCTTCAGCGATGATGTCGCATCGCATGATCCCGCCGAAGATGTTCACGAAGATTCCTTTCACGTTCGGATCCTTCGTGATGATCTTGAACGCTGCCGCAATCTGATCCTTCTCCGCACCGCCTCCGACGTCGAGGAAGTTCGCCGGCTCACCGCCAACCGTCTTGATGATGTCCATGGTTGCCATGGCAAGGCCGGCGCCGTTCACCATGCACCCGATGTCGCCATCGAGTTTGATGAATGAGAGATCGTGCTCTTTGGCCTCGAGTTCTGCCGCATCCTCTTCGCTCACATCCCTGAGCTCCGCGACGTTGGGATGCCGGTAGAGAGCGTTTGCTTCGAACGCCATTTTTCCGTCGAGCGCCATCACCGCTCCGTCGGTTGTGACCACCAGCGGATTGATCTCGACGAGGTCCGTGTCCAGTTCCACTGCAGCCTTGGTAAGCGCATCGAGAAACCGCACTCCGTTCTTGAACGCATCACCTTCGAGACCGAGTGAGTATGCAATGTGCCTCGCTTGGAAGGGAAGCAGGCCGAACGCAGGATCGATCTCCTCTTTGAGGATCTTGTCCGGTGTCTCTTCGGCCACCACCTCGATCTCGGTCCCGCCCTCGGTCGATGCCATGACGATGTTGCGTGAGGTCCCGCGGTCGAGCAGCACCGAGAGGTACAACTCGGTGGCGATGTCGATCCCTTGCTCGATGTAGAGACGGTTGACCTGTTTGCCCTCTTCACCGGTCTGGATCGTCACGAGCGTCGAGCCGAGCATCCGGCTCGCGAGCTCACGTACGCGTTCCTCGGCTGCGCCGATGCCCCCTTCGATCCCATCGGTGACAACGTTCACACCCCCGACGTCGGGATACTCCTTGAACCGCCCCTTCCCGCGGCCACCGGCGTGAATCTGGGACTTCACGACGACCACGGGATTCCCGCTCTCTTCAATGAGTGGCCGAACGGCAGCAACCGCCTCGTCGACTGTTATGGCGACGCGGCCCATCGGGACCGCAATGCCGCGGTCGGCCATCAGAGCTTTCGCTTGGTACTCATGGATCTTCACGAGGATCGTTCTCCGTTCGTCGATTCCGACTCAGCGATCTGAGAGGTTCTCTTCCACCCACGCCTCGATGATGTCGAGCGGCGTACCCGGTGTGAAGACGGCCGCAATGCCGGCGTCGTGGAGGGCCGGGAGGTCCTCCTCCGGGATGATGCCGCCGCCGAACACGATGATGTCGCCCGCGTCCCGCTCCCGGAGAGCTTCGACCACTCGGGGAAAGAGCGTCAAGTGGGCTCCCGAGAGCGTCGACAAGCCGACACCGTCAACATCTTCGTCGACGGCGGCCTGGGCGATCTGGGCGGGTGTCTGGTGCAGACCTGTATAGATGACCTCGCAGCCGGCATCGCGCAGGGCCCGTGCGACAACCTTGGCTCCGCGGTCGTGCCCGTCGAGGCCGGGTTTGGCAATCAGGATCCGTGGCGGCATCGACCAGAAGGGTAGCGGCGAACGGTCGAGGAGGATTCGGATCGGTCGGTTGCTTCGACGTGAATCTGGCTACGACGTCGGGAGCAAGTAGTTGATGACGTCGACGGCGGTGTACGTGTCCCTGCCGTCTCGGAGGAACCGTGCGACGTCGGCCACATCGTCCCCAGAGGTGATCAACTCATGTTCGACCTCGCCGTTCCGCTGAACCTGCGGGTGACCGATGTTCGCAATCAGCGCGTTGCAGAGACACTTGCGGCCGACCGTGTCCTCTTCGGATCCGCCCTTCCGCACGTAGTCCTCGACGGGTTCGGACGGGCATCGCCATCCCACCGTTCCGTCCTCTCTCCGATACGCCGTCCGCAGATATCCCAGATCGCAGATGCGGGATCGCTTCTCGTACACAACCGGATTGGAGAGGCTGTCGTCGAGCTCGACCACCTTAAAAGGAAAACCGGTCGGTGACGCCACCGGATCCGTGAAGATCCTCGCTCGACCGGCACTGCTGAGGTCGATCACCTCTCGCTTCGTCGCAGCCGTGAACCCAGATTCCTCACAGTACGCGAAGGCGGTACCGACCTGCACCCCGGCAGCACCAACTTCGAGTGCCGCGATGATCTGCTCGGGTTCGGCATATCCCCCGGCAAGCCAGAACGGCAGTCCAAGTTCGCGGAACACAGCAAGGTCGGGCACATCACGGTCACCGTAGATCGGCTCGCCGAGATCGTTCAGCGCCATCTTTCCTCGCGGCGGCGCATTGTGTCCGCCGGCTGTCGGACCTTCAATGACGAATCCATCGACGCGGCCACTCGCCTTCCTCACAAGCGCGGTCGCAAGAACATGCGAAGAGACGATCGCGAGGAACTGTGCCCGAGGCGCTGGTGGGAGGCTCCCATCACCGACGTTCGTCGGATCAAAGTGCATGGCGAAGACCTCACCGCGTTCTGCTCCCTTGACGTCCAGTCGGTACTCGACCGGCAGGCCTTCGCTCAGACGATCGAGGATCCCGGGAATCGCCATCGGGATCCCCGCACCCATCAACACGTAGTCGACGCCGGCGAGCATCGCCCCGTAGATCGACGCAAGATGTGGCGTCTGGATCTTCTCGAGATAATTGATCCCGACGACACCGTCGTGGCCCTCCTTCGCGAGATAGACCTCGACGAAGTTGCCGACCACCATGAGTTCATCAAGCTTCTTCGACGGGTTGATCCGAGGCATCGGCTTCGCTTTGAACCGATCTCCGGGAGCTTTGCCGCCTTCGATGAAGTAGGTCTCGGCGATCCGATCGGCGACACCGGCAATCGGGAACGCCTCGAGAGCGCGGCGAATGTTGCCGCCGGGATCGCCGTCCTGAAGGCGGCGGAGGTAGATGGCATCGAGTCCCGTCCCGGACACGACACCGAGCTGCCCGGCCCGAGACACGGCCCGGGCAAGACGCCAGTCGGAGACTCCGGCACCCATTCCGCCTTGAATGAGAACCGGCAATTCACAGGTCACGCGTTCATGGTAGGACGGTGGCCTTCATTGCGGCAGGGGTCCGCGCCGGAACGGCGTTCGGCGCGTTTCGTCGTGTCATCGGTCGTATCGCTGCATCCGAGGACCAGCAGGCATCCGGCAATCAGGAGAATGACAGTGCGACGCATGGGACCCCCTTGTTGCCTCGACATTCACGAAATCGAGAGCAACGCGACGAGGCAACCGTCACAACGTGCGGGTTGCCGTCACACCTTCTCGAGCGGGGCCCACGCAAGAAGAAGCCGCTTCTCCCCCATGCCCTGGAACGCGACGGTTGCTTCCGCGGCCTCACCCCGGCCGATCACGGCGACGACAACACCATCACCCCAGTGTGCGTGTCGTACGCGGTCTCCAGCTGCTATCTCATCGCCACCCACCGCAGCACGAGAGGCCGGGACAGGTTGATGGTCGGAGTGGCGGGGTCGTTTCACGGATGTGATGAGGTGTTCCGGGATCTCGCCCAGGAATCGACTTGGCCCGTTGTACTGCGACTGGCCCCATAGATTGCGGCTCCACGCCCTTGTCAGGTGCAGCCGTTGCTCGGCCCGAGTGATACCGACGTAGCAGAGGCGCCGCTCCTCCTCGAGTTCGGTCTTGTTCCCGAGCGACCGCATGTGCGGAAACACGCCGTCCTCCATCCCCGTGATGAACACCACAGGGAATTCCAGACCTTTGGCGTTGTGCAGCGTCATGAGCGTGACCTGGTCTCGGTCTTCCCACGCATCGATATCTGCAACGAGACTGATCGACTCGAGGAACAAGCCAAGTTTCTCCATGGCATCGAGTTCGGCCCATTCGGCTGGACCCATCGATGCAGGGCCGACCTCTTCGAACTCTGCAACGGCGGAAGCGAGCTCCTTGAGGTTCTCTTCACGCCCCATTGCCTCAATCGAGCGGTCGGAGCGAATCATGTCGAGGTAGCCCGTCTCGTCGAGGACCGCCTGGATCGCCGCAGCCGGCCCGTCGGCGGCACGTTCACCGAGGTGATCCACCAGGGCGACGAATTCCTGGATCGATCGTTGAGCGCGTGCGGTCAGGCGCGGGTTCTCGTCGACGCGGCGCAGCGCCTCGAGGAAGCCGATGCCTTCCGCCTCCGCGAATCGGTCAACGTGGGCGACACTCGTGTCTCCAATCGCCCGTTTCGGGACGTTGATGATGCGCTTGAGAGCCACCTGGTCGTCCGGGTTCACAACCCCGCGGAGATAGGCGATCGCATCCTTGACTTCGCGTCGGTCGTAGTACTTGAGGCCTCCGACGACCTGGTACGGGACGCCGTAGCGAACGAAGACCTCCTCGATGACGCGGCTTTGGGCATTCGTTCGATAGAAGACCGCAACATCGGAGAGCGCCGTTCCGTCCGACTCGAGATCCCGGATTCGATCGGCGATGAACGCTGCCTCGTCTTGCTCGTCCCGGGCCTCGTAGGTAGCGATCAGTTCACCTTCACCCTCGTCCGTCCAAAGCCGTTTCGGCTTCCTGGAATCGTTGTGACGGATGACGGCGTTGGCTGCATCGAGGATTGTCTGCGTCGAGCGGTAGTTCTGTTCGAGGAGGACGATCGTGGCGTCGTCGTAGTCATTCTCGAAATCGAGGATATTGCGCATGTCGGCGCCGCGAAACGCGTAGACAGACTGATCTGCGTCACCAACCACGAAGACATTGCGATGAGCGGCAGCGAGGAGCTTGACGAGCATGTACTGGGCGTGGTTCGTGTCCTGGTACTCGTCGACCAGGAGGTACTGGAAACGCTGCTGGTACTGCTTGAGCACCTCGGGGAATGCCCGAAAGATATCCACCGTGAGAACCAGGATGTCATCGAAGTCAACGGCCGATGCTTCGACGAGTCGCTGCTGATACAGCCGGAAGACGTCCGACACCTTCTCGTGATAGAACCCTTCGCCGTTAGCTCCGTACGTCTCGTAGTCGATGAGCTCGTTCTTGGCGTTGGAGATAGCCGCCCGGATAACCCGCGGCGGGAATTGTTTGGGGTCGAGATCGAGATCCCGGATGCACATCGTCACGAGCCGCACGGAGTCGGCATCGTCGTAGATCGAGAAGGACGACCGGTACCCGAGGCGTGGCGCCTCTCTCCTGAGAATCCGAACACACGCGCTGTGGAACGTCGACACCCACATCCCGTCAGCGACCCTTCCGACGAGGCCGGCGACGCGTTCCTTCATCTCGTTCGCTGCCTTGTTGGTGAAGGTGATCGCGAGGATCGAATACGGGGACACGCCGAGATCTCGGACAAGGTAGGCAATGCGATGTGTCAGCACTCGAGTCTTGCCTGACCCCGCTCCGGCCACAACAAGCACGGGTCCGTCGGTCGCGGCGACGGCATGGCGTTGCGACGGATTCAGACCTTCGAGAAGAGGAGAGTCGGGCATCGAGACCCGGAGTGTACCGGCAGCCGGCGATCGAACTACAGGGAGGTAAGTAGCGGACGAGCGAAACAGCGGAGTACCGCGTACGGGTTACGGGCTACCACGCGACGAGCTCGGTCTGAGGGCCACGTACTACGCCGTCTGTTCCTTCTCGCGGCGAGCGGTGATCAGCTCACGAAGCTTCTCAGCAAGGCCACCTTCCCGGAAGTCGGACTTGTTGAAGAACGCATCAACCCCGGCGTCACGAGCCCGATCGACGTCCTCCCCCTCGGCAACACCGGAAAGCATCACGATGGGGAGGTCTCCGTGTCGTTGCCGCACCATGTGTGCAAGAGCGACGCCGTCGGCGCGCGGCATTGAGAAATCGACGACCACGGCATCGATCGATCCGCTGTGGAGGGCTCCGAGAGCGTCCGCGACGCTCGCTGCCACGGAGGTATTGAACCCACTCGTGGCAAGTGCCGACGAGACAACCTGCTGGACACCGACCGAGTCGTCCACGATGAGGATCCGTGCGGACGGGAACGCCGGTGACTCGATCGCAACCTCGCGCTGCTTCTCTGCGAGACGGGTTGTGTCGACGAGGAGCACCACCTGGTCGCCTCCGAGAAGGGCTGCGCCGGTCACCACGTCAGCCTCGGCGTCTGCGAGGACGGCACCGAGTTCCTTCGCTGCGATACGTCGAATACCGACAACTTCCTCGACACCAAGTGCAACCGGACCGGCTGCACTTGTTGCGATGACGATCGACGTTGGGACCGCGTCCGAGCGCTGTCCCATCAAGTCGGCGAACGACGCAAACGGCACATCTCCGTCGGGTCGTTCGAGAACCGTCGTGTGATCGGCCACGGCGATAGTCGCGAGGTTCATGTCGACGACGTCGAGCACGCCGGTCTCGGGGATGCCCCACATGATGCCGCCGGTTGAGACGAGAAGCGCCTTCTGCATGGCTTGGTGAACCGGAACGACCATCGAGACTCTGGTCTCCACTTTCGGAGTGCTCTCGACGCGCAGCGAGCCGTTCAATGACTCCATTGCGTCACGAACCACCGCCAGGCCATCGCCGTCACCAGCAAGCTCATCGGCGTCGTCACGTGTCGTGAACCCGGACTGGTACAGCAGCGACCGCAACGCGTCCGGCGCCAATTCCGCTTCCGAGTCGAGGAGTCCGAGGGCAAGGCCCTTCTCCCTGATACCCCGCCAATCGATACCTCGACCGTCGTCGATGACCGACACCTCAAGGTTGACGTCCGTCTGCTTCGCCTCGATTCTGATAGAGCCGGTTCCGGGTTTGGCGGCACCGAGTCGGGTATCGACATCTTCGATGCCGTGGACCGCTGAGTTGACAACGAGTTGCCTGATCGCGTCACCCAGACGATCGAGAACCTGCCGATCGACGAGAATGTCGTCACCAACAATCTCGACGCGCAGCTCTTTGCCCGTCTTCCGGCTGAGATACCGGCCAAGCTGCGGAAGCGTGTTGGTCACGTCGCGGAGCGGAGCTGCGGCGAGAGCGAGCGCCTCGCCCTCGATCCGTTCAGAAGCATCGGCAATCGGCTCGATCTCGCTCGCAATGTGCGAAACGCGGTCTGAGAAGAATGGGTCGGCAGCCGCCACCTCTGCGAGCTCGGCAAGTTGGGACTTGGCTGAATCAATGTCCATTCGAAGGCTGACGATGTGGTTGACGAGTCCGTAGAGCCGCCCGGTGTTCACCGAGATCGGCTCTTCGGCCGCCCACGTCTGTACGGCACCGACGAGCCCGCCTAGATCCCTCGACTCGGACGGATCTCGCTGCGAGGTCTTTCGATTCGACGGCAGCGCCACGACGTCAGGGGTCTCGGATGACTGGTCGCTGTCGACGGTGCTCGGCGCTGCAGCGTCGGCACCCGGCTCGCCACCCTCGGCATCGGTTCCGGACACCGGGAACTCGATGACATCGCCGATCGACGTCTTCGGCGCCGACGCATCGACGTCGACCGCCGATTCCTCGACAACCTCGGCTGGTGGCTGCTCGTCAACGAGAGCCTCTGCCGCTTCCGTGGCCGGGACTTCGTCGTTGTCGTCCGTTTCGCTGCCTGTGAGTTCATCGCCCGCCACGGCGAGTGTCTCCTCGGCCTCCGCGGTGTCCCCGTCCTCGGCAACGACCTCGGGCGATGCCTCGTCATCGTCAGCGTGATCTTCGGGCTCCGCAGCGATCTGGGCGGCGGCGGCGTCCAGCATCATCGATCGGCGAAGCTCGGCGAATGCCTCCTGAGCCGAGCGTGCGGCATCCGCTTCGGCTTCATCGGCAGAAACGCCTTCATCTGATACAACTGCAGTGGTTTCATCCTCGACCAGCTCCATCGCCGGGGGTTCCGGCACGGCTTCTGCGACCGCACCTTCTTCAGCCTGGTCTTCAGCCTGGTCTTCAGCCTGGTCTTCAGCGGTCCCAGCCTCGGCGGAACGTTCTTCTTCACTCGCCAGCTGCGCAAACATGTCATGAGCCGACATCACAGGCTCTGCAGCTTCGCCGTCAACGGGAACATCCTCACCAACCGGCTGGGGGTCAAGCTCAGCCTGGATTGACTCGGCCTCATGCTCAACCGCGTGCGACTCCTCAGGGGCCGCCGGTTCAACAGCCTCAGGAGCTTCGGTGGAGCCGTCGGACACCACCTCGGGTTCAGATTCGCCGGCCTCGTTCTCGAGGCTCGCCAGCTGCGCAAACATGTCATGAGCCGACATCACCGGCTCCGACACCTGCTCGTCAGCTTGACCCTCCTCAACAACCGGCTCGACATCAACCTCGGCCTCGACGACCTCCGCGTCAGCCGAATGAGCCTCCACGGTTCCGTCCTGGACCGGCTCGGCCTCGGCGCTCGCCAACTGGGCAAACATGTCATGGGCCGACATCGCCGGCTCCGACTCCACCTCGTCATCCAAGCCATCCTCGACCGCTGATGCCGATCCGAGCTCGGTCTCCACGGAATCGACACCGGCGGTCTCGCGCTCTGATGGTTCATCGGAAGCCGCAGGTTCAACAGCTTCCACGGTCTCCGCGGCCTCGTCGGGTGTCGCAGCGCGTTCGCTAGAAGTCAGTGGTGCGCCAACAGCGGCGGGCGAGGCAACAGCCTCCTCGCTCGAAGAGGTGGCTGCACCGTCGACCTGGGGCGCCGGTGGGAGCTCTTCCGGAAGCTCCTGACCGTCGAAGAACTCGTGGACCGCCGCCATCGCCACAGAGAGCTCAGTTGGATCGTCGAGCGCCCTGGGGATCGCAGCACTGAGGCCCTCGAGTACGCGACCGAAGAGCGGGACGGGCGTGATGTCACCCTGCTGGATCCATCTCCAGATCATTTCGAGCATCAGCCCGGCGGACCCGACATCGTCGTAGCCCATGACGCGGCCGGTGCCTTTGATCGTATGGCCTTCTCGGAGGAGGTCGCCGGCTTCCTGCGGTGAGACCGGTCCTGCCCGGAGAGCCTGAGCACCCTCAACAAGGCGGGCGGATCGCTCCGTCACCTCGTCGAGGAACATCTTCTGCATTTCTGGATCGTTGCTCCAGCCCACGGATGTACCTCAAACTGCGCGCAATGCTGTGGTGGAGGTATCGACCGTCCGCCACAGCGCCTTGAGGACTACAAAACCGCGTACCCAGGGTTCGCGACGTCCTATTTGGCGTCGTGGGCCCGCGGAACGGGCAGGTTTCACTCCCACTCAATCGTCGACGGGGGCTTCGACGAGATGTCGTAGGCGACCCGGTTGATGCCGGGAACCTCGTTGATGACGCGCGACGAGATCGAAGCCAACAATTCGTAGGGAAGCCGAGCCCAGTCTGCCGTCATCGCATCATCCGACGTGACCGCACGGAGGATCAACGGGTAGGCGTACGTACGCCCATCTCCCTGGACCCCAACCGAACGGATCGCAGGAAGCACACCGAAGGTCTGCCACAGCTCCCGATACAGGCCTGCCTTGTGAATCTCGTCGAGCACAACGGCATCGGCATCTCGGAGGATCTCGAGCCGCTCCTTCGTCACGTCGCCGATGATGCGGACCGCAAGCCCCGGTCCGGGGAACGGCTGCCGCCACACGATCTCTTCCGGCAGCCCGAGCTCCTCTCCGACCGCCCGAACCTCATCCTTGAAGAGATCACGCAGCGGCTCGATGAGCAAGAGTGTCATGTCGTCCGGCAGACCGCCGACGTTGTGGTGGCTCTTGATCTTCGCTGCATCCTTGGTGCCCGACTCGATCACGTCTGGATACAGCGTGCCCTGCACCAGATACCTGGCGTCGGCCACGCTGGATGCGACCTCTTCGAAGACCCTGATGAACGACTCCCCGATGATCTTTCGTTTCTGTTCAGGATCGGTGACCCCGGCGAGCGCATCGAGGAAGCGATCTTCCACCTTGAGGTGGATGAGGTTCATATTGAATGTGCGTTGGAACGTCTCTTCAACCTGTTCGGCCTCACCCTTGCGGAGAAGCCCGTGGTCGACGAAGACGCAGAGGAGTTGGTCTCCAATCGCCTTGTGCACCAGAGCGGCTGCAACCGATGAATCGACCCCTCCGGAGAGCCCGCAGATGACCGTTCCTTCCCCCACTTCCTCGCGGATCGCGGCAACCGATTGCTCGATGATCCCGACGTGGGTCCATGTGGGTCGGGCCCGACACACCGTGTAGAGGAAGTGTTTGAGGATCTCCTGTCCGCGGGGCGTATGTACCACTTCAGGGTGGAACTGAACACCGAAGAGGCCACGCTCCTCGTCCTCCATGGCTGCAACCGGGGAATCGGCGGTCGTGGCGGTCACGGTGAAGCCCGGAGGAGCCTCGGCAACCGCGTCTCGATGGCTCATCCAAACCGGCTGCTCGATCGAGAGACCCGCGAAGAGGACGGATTCGCCCGTCAACGTCATCTCGGCAGGGCCGTACTCGGCTACATCATTGCGGTCCACGGTGCCACCGAGGCCGTGTGCCAGGATCTGGTGGCCGTAGCAAATCCCAAGCACCGGGATCCCGAGATCGAATATCGCCTGATCGATCCCATAGGCGCCGGGCTCGTGCACCGAGGCGGGGCCACCCGACAGGATGATGCCGTGGGGTGCTTGCTCGGCAATCTCGTCCGCCGTGATGTCGCGTGGAACAATCTCCGAGAAAACGTGCGCCTCGCGCACTCGGCGGGCGATCAGCTGGGCATACTGGGCCCCGAAATCGACGACCAATACCCGATCGAAGTCGCCATCCGAAGCGTTGCCCGTGGCTCCGGTCGCCACGTCAGCCCATCCCCACGCCCTGGGACAGCTGAAGCTGCTTGCCTTCAGTCTGAAGGGCGGGCGCAACCATCACTTCGGCCTTCTGGAACTCCTTCACGTTGGCGTACCCTGTGGTCGCCATCGACGTGCGCAGAGCTCCGAAGAGGTTCCGCTTGCCGTCGTTCTCGTGGGCCGGCCCGAGGAGCAACTCCTCAATCGTCCCGAGTGTGCCGACTCGCACCCGCGATCCCCGCGGAAGTGTTGGATGGAATGTGGCCATTCCCCAGTGGACGCCGCTTCCCGGGGCTTCCGCAGTCGCGGCGAACGGAGAACCGAGCATGACGGCGTCGGCGCCAACGGCGATCGCTTTGGCGACATCTCCGCCGGTTCGCATCCCGCCGTCGGCAATCACATGCACATACCGGCCCGTCTCCTCCAGGTACCTGGTTCTCGCACCGGCTGCGTCGGCGATCGCAGTCGCCTGAGGAACGCCGATCCCGAGAACTCCCCTGGTCGTGCAGGCGGCTCCAGGCCCTACACCAACGAGCACGGCAACGGCACCGGTGCGCATCAGGTGCAATGCTCCGGAGTAGGAGGCAACACCGCCGACGATGACCGGCATTTCGACGTCGCGGATGAAGTGGAACAGATCGAGCGGCTCGGTTCTTGATGAAACGTGTTCGGCGGAGACCACGGTGCCCTGCACGACGAGGATGTCGAGGCCACCCTTCTTTGCGTGGTCAATGTATCTGGTGACGTGCTGAGGAGTGAGGCTTGCCGCCGTGATGATCCCGGCATCCTTCATCTCCCGAACCCGCTGGGTGATGAGATCGGGCTCAACAGGGGCGGCGTACATCTCTTGCATCCGGCGCGTTGCCTGGTCGTCAGGCAGCGCGGAGATCTCCTCGTAGACCGCCACAGGATCCTCGTACTTCGTCCACAGACCCTCGAGATTCAGGACCGCCAGGCCGCCCAATCTCGAGATCTCAACCGCCGTTGCGGGACTGACGGCCGAATCCATCGCCGCCGCCAGGAGCGGAAGATCAAAGGTGAAAGCGTCCATCTCCCAACGCAAGTCGACGTCTTCGGGATCACGAGTCCGCCGCGAGGGAACGATGGCGATGTCGTCGAACCCGTAGGCCCTTCGTCCGGATTTTGCGATGCCGATCTCGATTTCCACGGGGAAACGACCTTCCGTTGATGAGCAGTGCCAGCCCTCGGCAGCGTAGTCGGAGGAGAGAGACGCGAGACCCGAGACTCAGCTCCGTCGCTCCGCGGCGGGTCTTCCTGCCTGCTCCATGCCGCTGCGCTCAGAATCTCCCCAACCCGACTGCATCCCTCACCTGTTGTTGGAACCGTTCGGCGCGTGTTCGGGCGTCCAGGGCGCCCTTCTGGAGGATGCGGGCGACGTCGGCATCGTCAAGCTCCTGCAGTCGCGCCCGTACGGGGGCGAGCTCAGCGACGATAGCCTCGGCGACCGCCTCCTTGAACCTCCCGTAACCCCCGGTTTCGTACTCCGCTGCGAGGTCGTCGATCGACCGCCCGGTTGTCGCCGACATGATCTCGAGGAGGTTCGAGATGCCCGGCTTCGCCTCGATGTCGTACCGAACCGTCGGGTCAGAATCCGTGACCGCCGATTTGACCTTCTTCCGGATGACATCAGGCGAATCATCGAGGTCGATGCGGTTCTTCGGGTTGGGGTCGCTCTTCGACATCTTGGTGGTTGGCTCTACAAGCGACATCACTCGCGCCGCGGTCTTCGGGATCAGCGGTTCAGGGATCGGAAACACTTCACCGAATCGGTTGTTGAATCGGGCAGCGAGGTCGCGCGACATCTCGAGATGCTGCTTCTGATCGTCGCCAACGGGTACGAGGCCGGCATGAAAGAGCAAAATATCGGCCGCCATCAACACCGGGTACGAGTACAAGCCCAGATTCGACGGGACTCCCTTGTCGACCTTGTCCTTGTGCTGTGTCATCCGGTTCAAGACGCCGGTCGGGGTCAACGTGCCGAGGATCCACGCCAACTCTGCGTGTTGCGGTACCTGGCTCTGCATGTAGAGCAGGGAACGATCGGGGTCGATCCCAAGTGCCAGGACCACCTTGGCCGTGTCGAGACGAAGGCGAAGGAACTCAGTGGGGTCGTATGGAACGGTCATCGCGTGGAGGTCGACGATGCAGTAGATCACGTCGTAAGCGTCATCGTCCTGGAGTGCTACCCAGTTCCGGAACGCTCCGAGATAGCCGCCGAGGTGCATCGCCCCCGAGGGCTGAACCCCCGAGAACACCGTCTGCTTCACCTGTTCTGTCACCAAATCCTCCTCATGAGAAAACGCCGGGCCCTCGGGCTCCGGCGTCGGTGCCTTTGTGGCGCGCGGAAACCCTATCTCCCCCGCAACCACCACATACGCGCGATTTCCATACAGGAACGATACCGGCGGCCGAACTTTCCAGCAAGGCACGCTGGGTTTTGGCCCCTCCGTGATAGCCTTGCACTGGAAGGGTTTCGGTGCCACGGAAGCACCGTATGCGCGCGCGACGAGAGAACATGGCCACGACGAGCACGACAACGGACCAGATGCGGGATCTCCTTCCTCGCGAGGTTCCGAGCCGTTTGCCGTACATGCCGGGCATCGACGGTCTACGCGCCATCGCCGTTATCGCCGTCATCTTGTACCACGCAGAGTTTGGGTTTATCCCCGGCGGATTCCTCGGCGTCGAAGTCTTCCTCGTCATCAGCGGCTATCTGATCACGTCGCTGCTGATCCTCGAACGCCTCCGGACCGGAAGTGTGAACCTGAAGGAGTTCTGGCTTCGGCGGGCACGCCGACTCCTCCCGGCGCTCGGCGTGCTGCTGGTTCTCACCGTCGCCGGCGCCCTCCTCTTCGCCAGAGATGCCCTGTTCCGCTTGAACCAAGACGTTATCGGCGCTCTGACCTACTCCACAAACTGGGTCATGATCTTCCGCCAGGAGTCGTACTTCGAGGCGTTCGCTCGTCCGCCGCTCCTCCGCCACCTCTGGTCGCTCGCCGTCGAGGAACAGTTCTACCTCTTCTTCCCGCTGATCTTTGTAGGTGGCATCGCTCTCCTGTCGAGGCGGTCGACGGGCTTCGGCCAGACGGCGCGGCGTTTCATCGTCGTCGCATTCGCCGGCGCAATCGCCTCAACGGCGCTGATGTGGCTCCTCTTCGTGCCGTACGAGGATCCCTCTCGGGTCTACTTCGGCACCGACACGCGGGCTGCCGGACTGCTCATCGGGGTCGGACTCGCATTCCTGTGGCAAACTTGGAGGTTCACCCGGCGTCTCGGTGCCGTGGGAGCCGCCATCATGAATGTGCTTGGGTTCGCCGCACTCGGCGGGCTGATCGTGCTGCTGCTTCGGATGGGCGAGTACGACCTGTTCCTCTATCGCGGTGGTTTCTTCGTTGTCTCGGTACTTACCGCCGTGGTCATCGCCGTCACGGTGCACCCCCAAGGCGCCCTCAACCCCGCACTCGGCAATCGCCCCCTCGTCTGGGTCGGCAAGCGGTCGTACGGGCTCTACCTGTATCACTGGCCGATCTTCGTCTTCCTCCGGCCCGGCATCGATGTGCCATGGGGCCGATGGCCAACCCTCGTCGTCCAGGTTGGACTCACCGTTGCGGTCGCGGAACTCTCCTATCGCTTGATCGAACAGCCAATCCGGCGGCTTGGATTCAAGGCTTGGGTCGCGATGATTACCGAACCGCTGCGGCGGAGGTCGCCACAGGCTGCAGTGCTCTGGCCCGTCGTGGCCGCTGTGTTCCTCCTCGGCCTCACGATCGGACTTATTGAGGGCTCGTCCGCGGCTCCTTCGGCTGAGGAATCGGTGGCGCTCGCCGGTGAATCGGCGAACGTCGAAGTCGAGATCCTTGGAGATCCTGCCGACGCACAGGAAGTTGCCGTTGTATCAGCAGGCGATGAATCCCCGAAAGGCGATCCAGGGACGGCGACCGCTCAATCTGAGTCCGAGAGCCCAGAGACAGCGAATCCCGTTGGCACGCCGCCGGCAGCACAACCCGAATCTGCGGTGCCCGAGACGTCCACAAGAAGTCTTGCGCCGACCGCCTCGGAACCTGAAGTCGAACCCGAGCCGGACGCTCCGGGGACCACAGCGACGCAACCTGCTCCGTCTGAGACGGATTTGGCCGAGGACGAGACCCCAGAAGCACAGGTTGAGCTCGCGACGCCGGGCCCGCTGATGATCGGGGATTCCGTGATGCTCGGAGCGCAACCCGGCCTCGCCCTGGCCATCGATGACGCACGGGTGGACGCGGAGGTGAGCCGCCAGATGAAGCAGGTTCCCGATCTTGTTGAGCGGATGCGCACAGAAGCACCCCTCGGTGATGTCGCCGTCGTGCATCTCGGGACCAACGGCATCTTCAGCCCGTATCACTTGGACGCCGTCATGTTTTCGCTCCATGACGTCGACCATGTCTACTTCGTCAACGCGAAAGTCCCCAGAAGGTGGGAAGACAACGTCAACGAGGGCATCGAGGCCGGTGTCGAGCTCTGGCCCAACGCCTACTTAATCGACTGGAATGCCGCGGCAGCCGACCACCCCGAGTATTTCGGCGAAGACGGAGTTCATCTCACCGGTGCCGGTATCGAGGCCTACGCACGGCTCATCGCCGAATCGATCGGACGTTGACGTGGCGCGTGGAACCGGCCATACTCGCCACTCCATGACCGGATCAGGCACCACCACCACCACCACCACCATCATCATCACCTAGGCGCACACGAATCCGTGTGCGCCCACGACCCTCCGCCCAGCGGGGGGTTTTCTCTATTCGGAGCACCACCATGACCACCCTTGAGATCTACGACACAACCCTCCGAGACGGAACCCAACAGGAGGGCATCTCACTGACGGCGGGCGACAAGCTGATGATCAGCCGACTCCTCGACGAGTTGGGTGTCGCGTACGTGGAAGGTGGCTGGCCGGGAGCGAATCCGAAAGATGATGAGTTCTTCAGGCGGGCCCGCTCGGAACTCGACCTGGAAATCGCGACACTTGTGGCGTTCGGCTCGACCCGAAGGGCGGGGACATCGGCAGCGAGTGACGCGCAGCTTGCCGCGCTCGTTGCCGCGGAGACCGAGGTTGTCTGCCTCGTTGGCAAATCGTGGGACTACCACGTTGAACACGCCCTCCGTACGGAGCAGCAAGAGGCCATCGCGATGATCGGAGACTCCGTCGAGTACCTTCGCTCAGTCGACCGACGCGTCTTCTTCGATGCCGAGCATTTCTTCGACGGCTATCGGACCAATCCCGAGTTCGCACTCGCCACACTCCGGGTCGCTCGCGACAGCGGGGCTGAGCGTCTCGTCCTCTGTGATACGAACGGCGGCACGCTGCCACATGAGGTGGAACGCGTCATCGGAGAGGTCTCCGCCGCTCTCCCCGATGCGGCGCTTGGATGCCACTTTCACAACGATTCGGGGACCGCGGTCGCGAATAGCCTCACCGCGGCGTCTTCCGGAATCACGCAGGTCCAGGGGTGCATCAACGGATACGGTGAAAGAACCGGCAATGCTGACCTCTGTTCGGTCATCCCGAACGTCTCGATCAAAATGGGGTATCCGTCCATTCCCGAAGACCGGCTCCCCCACCTCACTCGCGTCTCGCACCACATTGCGGAGATCATCAACCTCACGCTCGACGATCACCTGCCATACGTCGGCGTCTCGGCATTCACCCACAAGGCCGGCCTTCACACGTCTGCGCTCGCACGCAGGCCAGACGCCTACGAGCATCTCCCCCCGTCTTCGGTTGGGAACACGACGCGGACGGTGGTGTCCGAACTCGCCGGTCGGTCCACAATCCTCGCGAAGGCACAAGATACCGGCCTCGAGCTCACCTCGGACGAAGCGCAGGTCGTTGTTGACCGAATCAAGGATCTCGAACACGAGGGGTATCATTTCGAGGCGGCAGACGCGTCGTTTGAACTCCTCGTTCGCGAGGCTCAAGGATGGATCCAGCCGTTCTTCAGCCTCGAGTCGTATCGCGTGTTCGTTGAGCACCGGGAAGGCGAGGTCGTGGCGGAAGCCACCGTGAAAGTCCACGTTGGAGGGGAACGGATTGTGACCACCCGCGAAGGTGATGGGCCGGTGGCAGCGATCGACCTTGCACTGCGTGCGGCACTCGCCGACGCGTATCCACAGGTGTCGCGAATCCACCTCACCGACTACCGCGTGCGAGATCTCGACTCATCGGATGGAACGGCGGCTCGCGTGCGCGTGCTCTGCCGCCACAGCGACGTCGAGGGCTCCTGGGGCACCATCGGCGTACACCAGAACATCATCGACGCGTCGTGGCAGGCGGTTTGCGACGGGATCGTTGTCGGCTTGATCCGAGCGAACGGTGCGACCAACGGAAAGCCAGAATCATCAGGGCCTTGATCACGAGACGCCACAACACCCACGTGTTGGTCGGGCCGTCGGGTTCAGGACCGTCGGAGAGTTGCGAAGTATCGAGTCGCGCCCAGGTATCCGACCAGCACCAGAAGAGCCTCGCCATGCAGGCCGGGAACACGAACGGACGCAACCGCGCGTTGTGACGCGCCCCGCATGACGAGGCTGGCATCAGGCCGATGCGGCCGCCGTGATGCCCGGTCCGCTCGTTCCCTTCCTAGCCCTCTCGGATCACCGCGTCCACCGTTTGCGCCGCGGCGTTCTCGAACGTAAGCGTCACGGGAATGACGTCCCCGACCTTGAACTCGCTCGCCTTGTTGATGCACATCACGTGGTAGCCGCCCGGCTCGAGAAGCGCCTGCCCACCGGCCGGAATGTCGATGCCGCCTTCTGCCTCCTGCATCGTCATCACACCATCGTTCATGATCGTCTGGTGGAGCTCCGTCGTTCCGCAGATCTCCGCGTCAGCGGCTACGAGCCGATCGGCGGTGTCGCTTCCGTTCAGCACCATGTAGAAGGCACCGTTGGCGGCCACCTTGGGTGAGGTTCGACCCCAGGGGTCCTCCACGTTGATACCGTCATCGCCCGAGCTGCTGCAAGCTCCGGCATTGACTGCCACCAACAGGACAAGCGCGAGCAGAATCGATCGCATGGCCGTCTGCACCTTTCTCTTGGATGGTCAACTGAAGAAATAGGGGAGGTCGTCCGCGACGTCCTCGGCAGTACCCTTGAATGGGAGTACCAGTTTCAGGTATCCGTCTCGGTCAACAAACATCAGCATTGCCGTATGGATGACGAGGTGTCCCACCACCGTCGAACCCTCTTGCGCTTCGTGGTGCACGCCGTAGGTCGTCGCGATCCGGTCGATCGCATAAGCGTCGCCGGTGACAGCGGGGAGCATAGCGTTCTAGTCCTAACGCGAAAAAAGCGGCTAGAGGAGACCGTGCCGATTTCGCGCAACCTCCCCGGCGGCTCTACACCCAATCGTCTCGAATGAGCTCGTCTTCCGAACCCCACGTCGCGAGGTGGCGTCCGATCTCGACCGCGAGCGCCGTCGCCGTTACGGTCTCGACACCCGCCAAGCGCCGCCCGGCAGCACCGTGGTGAAACGCGGCCGACCGAGCGGCAGTTTCGGCTCGGAGGCCACCCGCCAGGAACGCCGCGGTCATCCCGGTCAGTACATCGCCGGTGCCGATCGTTGCCAATTCCGAACCACCGCTCGCAACGACCCAGGTCTCGCTGCGGTCCACGACAAATGTCGGATTCCCCTTGAGGAGAACGACGACATCACAATCTCGCGCGAGCACCCCCGCCGCAGCGGGGCTTGGCTCGTTCCCTGTGAGCCTGAAGAACTCCCCGCCGTGCGGCGTGATGACGATGTCGCCGTCTCGCGTGAGCGCACTCGGATCACTGAGCGCATTGAGTCCATCGGCGTCGAGGACGACCGGCCCGTCCCACCTCGCAATGAGCGACTCGACGAAGCCACCATCGACGGGACCGACACCGGGTCCGATCGCCAGCACGTCATATCGCGCAGCTGCTTCGAGGACTCCGTCGGTGTCGGCTACCGTGAAACAACTTCCGGCACCAACGCCCCGGCTCATCACCCCGGGGTCCATCGCCGCGTAGATGGGCTGGAGCGTTCCGGGACAAATCACGGTCGCCGCACCGGCACCTGCGGCGAGCGCAGCCCGGGCCGACAGCATCGCCGCACCGGTGATTCCGTGTGAACCGCCAACGACCGCGACCGATCCAACCGACCACTTGTGGGCACGGCGGGTTCGAATCGGGATCGGTGCGTCCACGGCCTCGCACAACATCATTTCTGGGCGGGGTTCACCGAGGCCGATGTCGAAGACCACCAGTTCCCCGCTTCGTTCGGGTCCTTCGCCGAGCACGTGTCCCGTCTTCGCCGCTTGAAAGGTGATCGTGACGTCGGCGTAGAACGCCGTGTTCTCGACGCTGCCGCTGGCGGCATCGAGTCCGGACGGGACATCAACGGAGAGCACCGGCGTGTCGAGTAGCGTCCACGGGATCACCTGATGCGGAAGTGCCCCGCGGAATCCGACGCCGAACACGGCGTCGATGATGAGGTCCGATCGGTCGTTCGTGTCGACGGCAGCAACCTTTGCTCCGAAACGAACGGCTGCGAGGGCCGCCTTCCTCGCCGGGGACGTGTCGCCCCTCGGATAGCCGAACGAGCGAATCGTGACGTCCACGCCGCGCCGCGCCAGGTGTTTCGCGGCGACGTATCCGTCGCCGCCGTTGTTGCCCCGGCCGGCGAGCACGGTGACACGATCGCCGTACCCGATCCCCATCTCCACGGCGACGAGGGCCACGCCGAGGCCCGCCCGCTCCATGAGCACCTCGGGTGCGTCGTCGGCCGCCGTGTCGAGCCGTCCCGATTCAGCAGGAGTGATGAGCGGTTCCATACGGGGATTGTATTGGGGAGGACAGACGCAAGTGGCAGGACCCAAGACACGAGACGAGTCTCAGGTCTCGGGTCTCGCTATTTACTCCTTGTTAGGGCTTCGGCGGTCGCATCATTGATCATCGTCCAGAGGCGCTCGACGTGCTCAGCGCGCGTATTCGTCTGGCCGATTGAGACTCTGATGAAACTCAGGCCACCGAGCTTGGAGGGTGTGACGTACGCCCAACCGGAGTTGTTGATCTCCGCTGCAAGTGCGTCCGTCGCGATGTCGCCGTCGACGTGGCGGAACGAGACGAGTCCGAACGGCGTCGGCGCGACCAACTCCAGGCGAGGGTGCAGCTCGATCCGTTCCGCGAGTCCAGCAGCGAGTGCGACGTGCTCGCGGACATGGTGCCGCAGGCCCTCAGCACCGTACGAACGCAGCACGAACCAGAGCTTCAGAGCGCGGAAACGACGCCCGAGCGGGACATGCCAATCCCGGTAGTCGATGACCTGCCCGGATTCCGTCGCCTTGTTCAACAGGTAGGGAGGAAGGATGCTCAACGCCTCGAGCAGCGGCGCCCGATCGGCAACGTAGAACAACGAGCAGTCGAAGTTCGTGAACATCCACTTGTGTGGATTGAACGTGTAGGAGTCGACGAGTTCGAGCCCGTCCTGATGGTGTCGGAACTCGGGGCAGATCATGGCACTCCCCGCGTATGCCGCATCGACGTGATGCCAGAGTCCATGCGACCGGGCGATCTCTCCAATCGTTCGAACCGGATCGACCGCAGTTGTCCCCGTCGTCCCAACGGCTGACACGACCACAACCGGATTGAGTCCGTCCGCTCTGTCGGCTTCGATCGCGGCCTCCAGCGCATCCGACCGCATCGCGAAGTCCTCACCAACCGGTATGAATCGAGTGTGGCCGAATCCGGCTACCCGAGCGCCCTTCTCGATCGATGAATGCGCCTGCTCCGACGCGTAGGCCACCATCCGGCCAACGTCACCGTTGGCACGCTCCCTGGCCACAACAAGCGCCGTGTGGGTCGAGTCCGACGCGCTCATCTGGATGACGCCGCCACCCGGGCCCGTGGTCTTCCATCCCTCTGGCAAGCCAAGCAGATCAACCAGCCAGTCGGCCATAACCTCCTCGACTTCCGTGGCAGCCGGGCTCGTCGCCCACAACATGCCCTGCACGCCCAGACCGGCCGATACCAGCTCTCCGAGGATCGACGGTGGAGAGGTGTTCGCCGGGAAGTATCCGAACCAGCCTGGCGACTGCCAGTGCGTGATTCCCGGCATGACGATCGCGTCCAGATCCCGCACCACCGCTTCGAACGGCTCCGGCTGCTCGGGCGCGGCCGTAGGGAGCTTCGCTCGGATCGATCCCGGTTCAACGGTCGAAACCACCGGACGATCTTCAATCGTCTCGAGATAGCTCGCCACCCACTCGATGACGTCATGCCCATGCCGCCGAAACTCGTCCGGCGTCATGTGGAAAGAGTCCCCAGTCCCCAGTCCCCAGTCGCTCGCCGCTTCAGGTTCAGGTGACGTCATGTCTCGTGTCTCATGTCTCGTGTCTCATATCTCATATCTTGCTACTTGGCTCTTCCCGCAAATACTTCAGCAGCTCTCGGACCATGAACGCGGTGGCACCCCACAACGTGCCCTCTTCGAATTCATAGAACCACAGTTCGTGACCATGGAAGTCGCGTGACACCCACCGGCTCTCGTCGAGCAGATGGTCGATGGGCGGCTCGATGATGCTGTGAACCTCGGCAGGATCCGGTACCAGCTCGTCGGGCCGATCAATCCTGGCCACAACCGGAACGATGAGCGTCGTGCGGCTCCGCGTCGTCACGGGCGTGAGCCCACCGACGATCTCAACCACGTTCTCAGGCGGGAGCTGAATCTCCTCCCACGCCTCTCGTTTCGCCGTCGCTATCGCGTCTTCGTCTTCCTCTCGTCCACCGCCGGGAAAGACAACATCGCCGGGGTGGGTCCGCATGTGCTCCGGGCGGCGCGTGAAGATGATCCGATCCGTCCCCTCGCTGTCCACATAGATCGGCACGAGCACGGCATAGCGAGCATCGGGTGGAGATGCGACAGCCGGGAGAGCAGTGAGTCGTTTCCAGAGATCCATCTCCAGAGCATAAGTCGATAGGCTGCCCTCGATGGCGCCGCGTATCAACAATCGTCCACGAAACACCCCACGTCTCATCCTCCGTCCGTTCCGCCGCCGGGACGTGGCTCCGATGCACGACGCCATCCATGCATCCCTGCCGGAACTCGTTCAGTGGCTTCCGTGGGCCATCGGCTACGACCGGTCGGTCTCACAACGGTTCGTTCGCGAGTCGGCTTCCGCCTGGAACGACGGCCGTGCGTTCGACTTCGCGATTCGGCTCCCCGAGGAGCCGGATCTTCACGTTGGCAACGTTTCCGTGTGGCCGACCTCTGCGCCGAATCGGACCGGTGAGGTCGGCTATTGGGTGAGAACGGATCTCACAGGGGAAGGCATCGGGACTGAGGTGACTGCACGAGCGATGCAGATCGGATTCGAAGAACTCGATTACCACAAGATCATCCTGCGTATCGCCGCCGGCAATGAACGGTCGGACAAGATCGCCAAGCGCCTCGGCTTCAACTACGACGGCATGCTCCGCCACGAAGTGAAGGTGGGAGACACATGGCTCGACCACTCGGCATGGAGTGTCCTCGAGAATGAGTGGCCTGGAATCAAGAAACAGTTGATTGCTGATGGGATCCTTCGGCGCGGGTAGGTCGGAGCTCCCCGCCCGATTCCGCTCCCTGCCTCATCTGCACGTCGAGGCTCCCAAAGCCCCCTCCGCTCCGCTCCGGCCTCAACGGCCGGATGCTCGCGCCTCCCCCACCTTCGGCGGGAGAGGCCAGAAAAGGGAAGGGCGGCCCTCCGGGGCCGCCCTTCCTCTTTGGCTGAAAGCTGGCAGCTGCCAGCAGGAAGCTCTCTAGAAGTCCATTCCGCCCATGCCGCCTGCGTGGTCGTGACCACCGGCACCCATCGGAGGAGCGTCTTCCTTCTGCTCAGCGACGAGCGCCTCGGTCGTGATGAGCAGCGCTGCGATCGACGCAGCATTCTGCAGCGTTGAACGAGTGACCTTGGCGGGATCGATGATGCCCGCGTCAATGAGGTCGGTGTATTCACCAGTCGCAGCATCGAAGCCTTCGTTGCCTTTGCACTCGTTGAGCACCTTGTTCACGACGACGCCGCCTTCGTACCCGGCGTTCACCGAGATCTGACGCAGCGGAGCCTCAAGCGCACGCTTGACGAGCTGGCGCCCGGCCTTGACATCGTCCGTGCCACCGCGGAGCTTGTCGATCGCATCACCAGAACGGAGCAGCGCAACACCGCCACCAGGGACGATGCCCTCTTCAACAGCGGCGCGGGTCGCCTGAATGGCGTCCTCGATCCGATGCTTCTTCTCGTTGAGTTCGACTTCCGTCGCAGCGCCGACCTTGATGATCGCCACCCCACCGGAGAGCTTCGCGAGGCGCTCAGCGAGCTTCTCACGGTCCCAGTCGGAGTCCGAGTTCTCAATCTCCTGGCGGATCTGCTTCACGCGGGCCTCAACGTCGGCATGGCTGCCAACGCCCTCGACCATCGTCGTGTTGTCCTTCGAGATGACGACCTTGCGGGCCTTCCCAAGCAGATCCATCGTGACGCTATCGAGCTTGAGACCGACCTCTTCTGAGATGACGGTTCCGCCCGTCAGGACCGCGATGTCCTGGAGCTGGGCCTTGCGGCGCTCACCAAATCCGGGAGCCTTGACGGCGACCGAAAGGAACGTGCCACGGATCTTGTTCACAACGAGTGTCGCGAGCGCTTCACCCTCGACATCCTCCGCGATGATCAACAGCGGCTTGCCCGACTGCATGACCTTCTCGAGGATCGGGAGCATGTCCTGGACCGAACCAATCTTTGAATTGGCGATCAATACGTACGGGTCCTCGAGGACTGCTTCCTGACGATCGGGGTCCGTGATGAAGTACGGTGAGATGTAGCCCTTGTCGAACTGCATACCCTCCGTGAACTCGAGCTCGACGCCGAAGGTCTGACTGTCTTCGACGGTGATGACGCCCTCGTTGCCAACCTTGTGCATCGCGTCAGCGATGCGGTCACCGATGACCTTGTCGGCGGCGGAGTTGGCGGCGACGTAGGCGATCGCACCCTTGTCGTCACTCGACACGGGTGTTGCGCCGTCGGCGATGTTCTCAACGACCCGCGCCACGGCTTCCTCGATACCCGTCTTCATTTCCATCGGGTTCGCACCCGCTGCAACGAGACGGAGGCCGTCCTGCACCATGGCTTGGGCGAGCACCGTGGCTGTCGTAGTGCCGTCACCGGCAACGTCGTTGGTCTTGTTCGCTACTTCCTTGGCGAGCTGCGCACCCATGTTCTCGTAGGCATCGTCGAGCTCGATCTCTTTCGCGATCGTCACGCCGTCGTTCGTGATGGTGGGGGCGCCCCACTTCTTCTCGAGGACGACGTTGCGGCCCTTCGGGCCAAGCGTCACCCTGACGGTGTCGGCGAGCTTGTCGACGCCCGCCTGCAGGCTGCGTCGGGCCTCTTCATTGAATCTCAGTTCTTTTGCTGCCATTGAGTCACCCTCCTAAGCGAGTACGGCGAGCACGTCGCGGGAGGACAGAATCAGGTAGTCCTCACCTTCGACCTTCACCTCGGTGCCGCCGTACTTCGAGTAGAAGACCACGTCCCCGACATTTACATCCATGGGGATCCGTTCCCCATCCTTAACTTCACCCGGTCCCACAGCGAGCACCTCGCCCAGCTGCGGCTTTTCCTTTGCGGTGTCCGGGATAACGAGGCCGCTCGCTGTGCGAGACTCTTCCTCGTCCTGCGGCTTCACGACGATACGGTCGCCGAGAGGCTTCAAATTCATCCGACTCCTCCTTCACGTGCTGGCAGTCGGCCATTGCGAGTGCCAATGGTAGCACGCGTTTGGCACTCTTTGCTCTCGACTGCCAGGTTTCTTCGGGACCATCAAGAAATCTGCGTCGGTGCCGCGCGGGGTTGGCCACCACCCCCGGGCGCAGGGTGGGCCGGATCCAGCGAGATCCGCTAGACGTCTTCCACGGCGCGTCCGAGATCGGCGGCCTCAATGATGCCGACGGCGCGTCCGTCGCTCACTACCACGAGCCGACCGGTCTTCCCCGCTGGACGCTGCATCATCACGTCAACGGGCAGACCAACATCGACCACGTCGGCGGGGCCGATCTTCGCCATGGCGCCGGACGCCCGGCTCGACATCCGCCGTGCCGGCGACAGGCGCTCGATCTCGGATTCGCCGAGCACACCACAAATTCGCCCGTCGACTTCGACCGGGAGCGAGCGAAGACGTGCGCCGATCTGGTACAGATCGACCACATTGGTGACGAACATCTCTCCCGGCACAGGATCCGGTGTAGTGCGCATCACATCACCTGCGACGAGGCCGTCGGCCTTGGTCATTGCCAGCTCTCGACGACCCGCAATGTCGGCGCTTCGAAGCAGGTACCAGCCGAGGACGGCGCCGAGCAACGCCCACGGACTCAAGGTCACCAGGGCAACGAGAGTCGCTATGCCGATGACGAACCATCCGAACACGCGACCGGCTTGGGCCGCGAGAGCAGTCGACCGGACCCGATCGCCGTTGAAGTGCCACACGCTGGCGCGGAGTACGCGACCGCCGTCGAGCGGGAAGCCGGGGATGAGGTTGAATGCAGCAATGAAGAGGTTGACGAAAGCGATAAAGCGGATTCCTTCCTGAATCGCCGGGGCACCGGACGCCGCCGCCGCGACAAGCCATAGAACCCCCGAGAGCAGCAGCGAGACGATTGGACCGGAGGCAGAGATGACGAACTCGTCGGCCGGCCGCTCCGACTTCCCTTCGATCATCGTGTACCCACCGAAGGCAAGGAGTTGGACGCGTCGCACCTCCATGCCGCGTCGTTGTGCGACGATCGCATGACTTGTCTCGTGGGCGAGGACGGACCCAATGAACGCGGCCCCTGCCAACAGTGCGATGATGGTGACAACCGCAGGATCGGTGTCGGGATAGACGGCACCGAAGTCGACGTAGAGCACCACCACAACCGCTGCCGCCACAACAAGCACGGACATGTCGGCCACGATCTCCACCCCACCGATCCGTCCGAGCCGGATAGCCCGGTTCACGAGCCCAGCCGCATACTCGAATCGACGTCTTCGCCAATACCGTCGGGAGGAGTCCCATTGCGAAGCCGGTCTACCGCAACGGCGGCGATCATGGCTCCGTTGTCGGTGCACATGCGGATCGACGGGATGTACAGCTCGACCCCTCGTTTGGCGGCTTCGTCACGCAATCTGGAGCGCAACCGTCGATTGGCGAGGACTCCACCACCACCCCCGACGGACGTGACACCCGTTTCCTCCACCGCGTTGAACGTCTTTTCCACGAGAACGTCCACGATGGCCTCCTGGATAGAGGCCGCCACGTCGGCGCGCGGCGGAAGAGCATCGTTGTCTCGCGCCTTCTCGAGGTAGGTGACAACTGAGGTCTTGAGGCCCGAGAACGAGAAGTCGAACGGACGATCCCGCAACGCCCTCGGGAACACAATCGCCGCCGGGTCACCATCTTCCGACTCGGCGTCAATGGCCGGTCCTCCGGGGTATCCCAGACCGACGTATCGGGCGAGTTTGTCGAACGCCTCCCCCGCGGCGTCGTCGATCGTGGTACCAAGCGTGTCGTAATCGCCCCAGCCGCGCACGTGAACGATCTGGCTATGCCCGCCGGATGCGAGGAGAACCACGGCGGGCGGTTCGTACGCCGGGAATTCGAGACGGGGGGCGTAGAGATGGCCTTCCATGTGGTCGATGCCGTAGAACGGCTTCTCGAGCGTCCACGCAAGCGATTTCCCGAAGGCGAAACCCACCATCAATGCTCCGATAAGACCCGGACCGCGTGTCGCCGCGATAGCGTCGAGTTGGTCGGAGTGAACACCGGCGATGGCAAGTGCCTGGTGGACGAGCGGCCGGATCGCTTCGACGTGTGCCCGAGCCGCCACTTCAGGCACCACACCACCAAATCGTGCGTGTTCCTCGGTCTGGGACGCCAGCACGAACGAGCGGACGTCGAATCCCTCCAAAACTGCGACACCAGTCTCGTCGCAGCTGGTCTCGATCCCGAGGACGAGTGGCTCGGTCATGCAGATGCCGCCTTCATGTCGGAGCGGATCTCGTCGAGGCGGGTGCCGTACTCTTCGGCGTCGACATCCAGCGCCCACATGACGATGGCGTCCTCCCCCTGGTAGTAGCCCTTCCGTTTCCCGATCGGAGAGAACCCGAACCGCTCGTAGAGCAACTGCGCGTCGGTGTTCGTAGCGCGTACCTCGAGTGTGAGATGCCGGGCACCGCGGCCGACGGCTCGTTCGACAAGCGCGAGGAGTATCCGGGTGCCAAGTTTTCGGCGTCGCCGGCCCGGAGCGACGCCGAGAGTCGTGATGTGTGCGTCGGACTCGACCAGCATGAAGCCACCGTACCCAAGGATTTCATCGCCCTCGGTCGCGACAACATAGGACCTGTTGGCGTGGCCGAGTTCGTCGAAGAAGACCCTCGCAGACCACGGCTGCGGATAGATGACGCGCTCGAGGGTCGCGACCGTGGGGACGTCACTGCGCGACATGGCACGAATCATGACGGCCACACCCCCTCTGATCGGAACATCTTCCAGTTGATCTGCACGTCGGGTTCCCGCATGTACGCGGGTCGCACGTCCTCAGCGGCGACAAAGTCGCCGTGGGCGACGCGGATGGCGGCGATCTCGAGCATCACATCGGCCGATGGATATCGAGGCCGTCCGCGGCGAACCCTATGCAGCCCGCCCCACGTTGTCTCTGGTAGGGCTTGCCAATCACCAACGACCAGGGTATCTGACTCCTCAGTGTCGAGAACGGCCCGGAACTCCTCAAATCCGAGCACCTCGGGCAAACCGTCGGGAGCAACCCCGCCGGGGAGCGGTCGATACGGGGCCACCGCTACCTGCTGCCGCCTCATGTCGACCACCGACCAGATTCGGCGACGCCCGGTCGCCGCGCGAAGAGCTTGCACCGTCAATGACGACACGGCGACGAGCGGCGCGCCTACACCCGCCGCAAACGCCTGGGCGGTGGCGATGCCGGCTCGAATCCCCGTGAACGGTCCCGGGCCCACATCAACAGCAACAGCCTCGATGTCGGCGCGCTGCCACCCGGTCTGCTCGAAGCAGAATTCAATCGCCGGCATCAAGAAACCGATGTGCCCCCGCCGATCGACCCGAACGCTCATCGCTGCGAGTGATCCCCCATCACCAAGGGCGACCGACGAAGCGGGTGTTGCGGTCTCGATCGCCAGAATCTTCACGCGACCCCCTCGAGTGGGCGATTCAGCCACGACCCGTGCGGCAGGAAACGGAATCGCCGTCCGGTCTCACCGTCGATTTCGATCTCGATGACCAACCGGTCGGGAGACACAGCGTCTTCGATCGCTTCACCCCATTCGATCACGAGCACACCGCTCGCAGCGGTCTCCTCAAGATCGAGATCCTCGAACTCGAGGATGGAGCCGAGGCGATAGACGTCGGCATGCACAAGGGGAAGGAAGCCGTCGAGATAGACACGCGCGATCACAAAGGTCGGGCTGGCAATGGGATCCGGAACTCCGAGCCCGTCGGCAATACCCGCGGTGAGGAGTGTCTTCCCGGTGCCGAGACGCCCACCGAGCAGCACGACGTCACCCGGTCTGAGAACCGAGGAGAGACGGCGTCCGAGCGCCAGCGTCTCCTCGGGGGAGTCGGTTCGTGTGGTGATCATGTGTGTTTCATGCTCCGAAGAGTCCGAGTTGCTCCGGGTCATCATCCGGTTCGGCTGCGGACTCGACTTCGGCGTCGTCGGTGTTCGCACCGAGATTACCGGCGATGGCGTCGGCGACGAGGCCGAAGTCGAACTGCATGTCTTCGAGCACTTGAGCGGAGCCCCGCAGGGCAGCTGCCGGATGGAACGTCGGAACGAGGTAGCGACCCCACCACTCATATGCCGTGCCACGAAGGCGAGTGATCCCCGTCTCGGTGTTCAACAGCAGCTTCGACGAGAAGTTGCCGAGGGTGACGACCACCTTCGGGTCGATCAGGCCGAGCTGCTTCCTGAGATATCCCTTGCAAGCCGCGATTTCGTCGGGCCTCGGGTCACGATTCTTCGGTGGACGGCACTTCACAACGTTGGCGATGTACACATCCTCCCGACGGAGGCCGATCTCACCGAGCAGCCGCTCGAGCAGCTTTCCCGAAGGACCCACAAAAGGCAGTCCCTGCTCATCCTCTCGTGCGCCCGGCGCTTCTCCGACGAACACAACATCCGCACTCGGATTGCCATCACCGAAGACGACATTCAGCCGTCCTTCGGCCAGCCTGCACTCCGTGCAGGAGAGTGCGACCGTCCTGAGTTCGTCCAGCCGGGCAACCGCTTCGGTGCTCATTGTGCGCTCCGCGCCTCGAGCACAGCGGATTCGATCGCCCGTCCGACTACAACAAACGCGGCCTGCTGAACCGCATCGAGGTCCGCCTCTTCGGCGCCAAACGAGACCACAAACGCCGAATCGCCGTCGTATCGGGTATGGGTTGGTCGAATACAAGCCCCGATTGCGTCGTGGGCCCGGATTGCGATCCTGCGGAGTTCGTTGCGATCCTCGATCCCGGCATCGGTGGCGACACACACGAGGGTTGTGTTATCCCCTGGAGCCGGACCAAGGGGCGGAGCAATCGATGCGTGTTCGCCGCCGGTGAGAGATGTCCCCTCGAGGCTGAAGATGTCGCCTGCCGCATTGAGCACTACCAGGGCGCCAACAGTTGCGTTGCCAACCTTCACTGCGGCCGATCCGATCCCGGCGAACTGAATCGCCGTGAACCCCCGCCATGCGGCGACCGTGGTTCCGGCTCCGGCACCAACGCGCCCTAGAGCAACCGGGTCGGTCGATCGACCACGATATGCGCTCGCCCCGTCCTCCGGTCCGGGCCTCCCGGGCGGATTCCCCGTCATAAGATCGAAGACAATTGCCGCGGGAATGATGGGGACCGGCCCGGCTGGGGTCGGCGCACCGCGGCCCTCTCGCTCGATTTCATCCGACACCCCGGCTGCTGCAGCGAGTCCGAACGCCGATCCCCCTGCAAACATCAGAGCGTTTACGGTCACCGGCTTGATTGCGGCTCCGAGGGCGTCCGTCTCACGAGTGCCGGGTGCTCCCCCGCGTACGTCGACAACAGCAATGTTTGGCTCGGGAAACGTCAGGACGGTCACGCCGGTCGCGGCTTCCTCGTCGGTGTGGTGGCCAACGGCAACACCCGGGACGGCTGTGATCGTCGGATCGGCCATCAGGAGGCTCCTCTGAAGTATCGCCGCGGCAAGCGAGGCCCGAATTGGCACACCACTTCGTAGTTGATCGTCGAGAGCATGTCGGCCCATTCGGTCGCGGTCACCTCCTCGTTTCCCTGCCGGCCGATGAACACCACCTCGTCACCGACTTCGACCGGATCGTCTCCAACGTCGATAACCACCTGATCCATCGTCACGGTTCCGGCAAACGGGTAGCGCTTCCCCCGTATGAGTACCTCACCGCCGAGTTCGGAGAGCCGGCGTGGAATCCCGTCGGCATAGCCGAGCGGGACGGTCACCACGGTGGACGGCCTCGGCAATGGGCGAACGCGCCCGTATGACGGGCGCGCACCGGCCGGGAGCCGTTGTACGAACATGACGGCGGAGACGACCCGCATCGCCGGTACGAGTTCGACACCTCGGCCGGTCTCGGGCGCCGGGCGCAAGCCGTAGATCCCGAGTCCGATCCGTGCGAAATCGAACCGTGCGTCCGGATGGTCCAGGGCACCGGCAGTGTTGGCGGCGTGGACGTAGTCGACGTCGATCCCCTCGGCAGCGAGTGATTCACGAAGCTCAGAGATATCCGCGACCTGGCCGGCCGTGAATCCCTGATCTGCCTCAGCAACCGGCAGGTGAGTTGCGATTCCCTCGAGCACGAGTCGATCATCGGCGTGGATCTGGCGGGCAAGTTCGATTGCCGTGATCGGATCCGCCCCCACGCGGTGCATCCCCGTGTCGACTTTGAGATGTACGGGATATGGGGTTGCATCTGCGCCCTCCGCGGCCTCGGCGACCGCGTCGATGAAATCGCTCCGGTAGACGGTTGGGGTCAGCGACCACTCAACCACTGCGTCGATCTCTTCCTTGAGTGGTTCGGAGAGGACAAGGATCGGCAGGTCAACACCACCTTCGCGGAGCCGAACACCTTCGGCGACGAGCGCAACGGCGAGCCACGTGGCACCCCCGGCCATGGCTGCGTGGGCAACGGCGACGTCGCCATGGCCATACCCGTCGGCCTTCACGACGGCACACACGTCCGCAGGAGCAATAGCGGCGCGGATGGCGCGGACATTTGCCTCAATGGCATCAAGATCAACTTCGATCCAAGACGGACGCATGGCCGCAAGGGTAACGAATACCAGCCGATCGGGGGGTGTCCATGATGTATCCGAGAACCGGGCCATTCGACCCTAGGGATGGCCCGAGAACGTCCGTACCCTCACAGTGCGGAAGCGAAGCGGCCGGGCGAAGCGGAATCCGGTCACGAGCCTGGAGAGGTGCGACACCCAAACACGAGAATTTGAGAACCGGTCGGTCCCGTACACGATCCGGCACCTCGGTGGGAGTGGACACACCACCCTCGGGTGGTTTTCCACCGGCACTGGATTGTGATCTGCAGATCATCGTCGCCTATCTCCGCACTCTGCAGACAACCCCTCCCCGGGATGGGTCCGACCATAAGAAGCGGCCGCTCTTCGGAGCGGCCGCTTCGCGTGCTCGTCGCTCGTCGCTCAGCCATCCTCCCCTACCGCAATCGCCATCACCACCGCTTGATCCCTGGTGTGCGTCACGGTGACCAACACCTCACTCACGTTCAGCATCTCGGCTCGCAGAGCGGCCCGCCCCGTCAGGATCGCTCGTGGACGTCCACCCCCGGTGATCTCGATATCGGTCCACCGCAGCCGTCGCCACCCTGTTCCCAGGCTCTTCATCACCGCTTCCTTGCCGGCGAATCTGGCTGCCAGTCGACCTGCCGGATCGCGGTACCGGTGGGCGTACTCCCACTCGTGGTCGGTGAAACACCGCCGGCGAAAAGCATCGCTGTATCGGGCGAGCAGATCGCGCACGCGGTCAACCTCAGCGAGGTCAACGCCCAGCCCAATGATGTTCACGATGCACTCCCGACCCTGGTCGTCCGATCGACCGGCTCGCCTATTCGACGGTGACCGACTTCGCGAGGTTACGCGGCTGATCGATGTCATGCCCGCGGAGCCGCGCGACGTGATAGGCGAGCAACTGCAACGGGACAGCAGCGTTCACAGGGGCCAGAAGGTCTTCGGTTTCCGGGATCCTCAGCACGAGGTCAGCAAACTTCTCGATCTCGGTGTCGGTGTCGTAG
>Ga0316196_10000014_pt1 | contig 42364 bp, 46 predicted proteins | sample Eddsed2cm_MG_FD_204938 | JGI IMG/M metagenome (GOLD analysis project Ga0316196, IMG submission 204938) | Coastal sediment microbial communities from Maine, United States - Eddy sediment 2 cm | ecosystem: Environmental > Aquatic > Marine > Coastal > Sediment | place: USA: Maine | collected... | reverse complement strand
ATATTGCATGACGGCTCAAACCAAATATTATATCACGGCTCAAAGTATTGCTCACCTCATATGGTGGATTTTGCATGATTGATGTAATTGCGCAAGAAACGCGTTTTCTCCACCATTCTGTATGTAGAACGATTGTTATTGTATCTCGACACTTCGTGAAGCTGTACCCATAGAACTTCGTGGGATTCGTCATTTCCTGGCACCGGCATACTTTCGTCGATTTCCACCAGGAAGCGGACATCGATGTGCTGATGCCGCGGATCCGAGCCCATTGCCGGTATAACATGGATATCCAGGTCGAAGATAGAATCGTTCAGCAATTTGACGCATGAAGGATCCAGCCCTGTCTCCTCGGAAGTCTCTTTCAACGCAACACGCAGAATATCTGCATCACCATCGGCATGCCCGCCTGGCTGGAACCATTGATCATGCTTGCGATGATGCATCATCAGGACACGCTCCCTGTCAGGACTGACCACCCATGCAGAACCAGTGACGTGGGCTGGCCACAATTCGCGATGGAAACAGTCGCTGTGATTCTCAACAAAATCGATTGCACGCCTTACAAAACCTGCCTCGTCCATAAAACGGGTATGGTGTTGCCTGAGTAAATTGAGTAATTCAGAGCGATGCATAATTCAGGTAGTTGAAGGGTGCCTGATAGCTTCGATTGCCGCGGCTGCGGCTTCCTCTACGTCTGCTTCACGGCCAGATATGGTCAATCGACCGTGCGCACCCACGGCACGCACATCGATAAGCGTAATATTTGCTGCTTTCTCTGCCTGATTAGCCGCATAGACAATATATCCGGCAGGCTGGGCTTCGAGAATAAACATGCTTTCACCAGGCAATAACATTGAACCACCTCGATGCTGGCGGTTAATCAAAACAGCATGATCTGATGTCATCCCATAAATAATGTCATGCCATTCAATACTGCATTGCTCCCGATCGTCAACTTCAGCAGCTATATTCGACAATAATATTCTGCCCGATTCGACCACATCACTCTGATCTCTGTGATGAATCACCATTGAACCATATGCGCGCTCAACAATTTGTTGTGTCAGTTTTACCTGGGACGCTTTCAATGCGATATCTGTAACACGATGAATTGCCATGCCTGGCGAAACCTCAACCCATAGACAAGCATCCCCCGGTACAGGAGGGAAACCCTGAGACACAGACGCCATGTACTCGGCAAGCTGCGGCTGCAGGGAATCGATGTAAACATAGGTTCTGAGTTTTATCATGACTGCATGAAATTAAGACTCGTGTGATTGGCCAGTATGGCTATTCCGAGTTAATAGCCGCTGCTGCCAACATATCAATGATACTTGCATCCGGAAAATTGCAATGCTCGATTCACTATCCAACTAATCATTTTACATGAATAGCTCGCTATGGTGATACAGCTGTGTGAATGACACCGGAGAATTCCCAGAATTAGCATCAATAATTTAAAGTAACTGGAGCCTATGGGAAAGCCAATCAAGCATCCAATAAATAATTATCCTTAGTTCAATAGGTTATTATCTATACCTCTTCGTATCGATACAGGACATGGTTGTTGATACAGCAACGATTCCAATTTGCTATAAACTCCTAATAAATTGCCACACTGGTTCAATTAGCCCGGGTATCTTGGCAACGAGTAGCGAAAGTAGTTGATGAAAACCTAATACGGTTCTAAGAGCCTGGGGCGGACAGGAGAAGGATTATTCCAGGTATATTTTTACAGTTTATCATCACTGATTGATCAGAAAAGACTGCAGTAGCAGAACATTCAGACTACACAAACCAAATGGGAATTAGCACACGTATTACAACTTTCTTTATGCTTTTTATGTCATCATAGCTCCATTGTTCTGGTTGAATTCCATTCCTGAAATCACACAGGTTATATCGCAGGGAGTATCTATGACACATGCAATACGCATTCACTCTACAGGTGGAACCGATGTGCTGCACTGGGACCAGATAGATGTCGGCGATCCCGGGCCGGGACAGGTTCGCCTGCGTCAGACAGTCAGTGGTCTGAACTATATAGATATCTATATGCGCACAGGCGTCTATCCTGTAGCAGAATTACCCGCTATTTTAGGCATGGAAGCTGCTGGAGTCGTTGAAGCTATCGGTGCCGACGTTTCCGACCTCGAGGTCGGAGACCGTGTAGCTTATGCCCTGGTTTTAGGCAGCTATTCAGAGTCTCGCCTGATAGATGCAGACAAGCTGATCAAACTGCCCGATACGATTAGTGACCAGACGGCAGCTGCGATGATGCTCAAAGGCATGACGGCACACTACCTGTTATTTCGCACTTACCCGGTAAAGGCTGGAGATACTATTCTTGTGTATGCCGCTGCCGGTGGTGTTGGTTCTATGCTGAGCCAGTGGGCAAATCACCTCGGCGCTACCGTTATTGGCTGTGTGGGTTCGCAGAAAAAGGCTGAGATGGCGAGGGCCAATGGTTGCCAACACACTATACTGTATCGTGATGAGAACATTCCTGAACGCGTAAAAGAATTGACAAATGGCGAAGGCGTGGATGTTGTTTATGATGCAGTAGGCAAAGCCACTTTTGATGCCTCGCTGGACGCCTTAAAACCTTTCGGCATGATGGTCAGTTATGGCAATGCATCGGGACAGGTAGAAGCTTTCAGTCCAAAAATACTCGCACCTAAAGGCTCACTTTACCTGACTCGCCCAACGCTGGCGACGCACACTGCTACACGGGAGTTGCTGGTTGAGGGCGCCGAGCGTTTGATTGATGCAGTGTCCAGTGGAATTGTCAGCATCCACGTAAACCAGGCCTACCCATTATCAGAAACTGCTGAAGCTCACAGGGCTATAGAATCGCGAGAAACAACCGGTGCCACAGTGTTAATGGTATGAGCCAGAGATAAAATTAGAAATCAAACAGAGATCAAATATGCGGGGTTGCCACCATTAATGCCGTCATCATGGCTTTGCCATTGTTAATGGTGACTTCCAGGTTAAGCTTTGCACGTTGTCCTTGCTGCAGGGTAGCAATGAACACTGTCATATCTCCGGCCACTGCACTGCAATGGCATTCAATATCTGATTCAACAGGCCTGAAATAGTCGATATTTGCATTTGCGATAACCAGGGATGCATCAAGCTGGTTTAATGCTATTGCATAATGACAGAGAGACCAGGCAGTTAAGGCGGCAATCGAATACAGGCTTCCGGCAAAACCTGTATTGTGAATGTTAATGTTCAACTGCAATGGTGCGCGGGTATCAATAGCTGCCTCCGATATACCGACTATTTCATATCCCATCTTTTCGCTTATCGGAATTGTCGAATGAATCTTCTCCTGCAGCTGCTTTTTATTGAAGCTCATTTTAAACAATCCTGATAATCCTCACGTAATGTATTTTTCTGAACCTTTCCCATGGTATTTCTTGGCAGTTCATCAACAAAGAAAATACGCTTGGGTTGTTTGAAACGCGCCAGCTGACCACTCAGTGTTTCAAGGATATCGCTTTCATCAATCTCCACACCATCCTCCGTGACAACGACAGCAACGACACCTTCGCCAAAATCTGCATGAGGTGTTCCGATGACTGCTGACTCTTTGACGCCGTCACATTCATCAATCGCCAACTCAATTTCCTTGGGATAGATATTGTATCCACCGGATATGATTAAATCTTTCTCTCTGCCGACAATGGTAACGCGTCCGTCGTCAGACATCGTCGCGAGGTCGCCAGTGATAAACCAGCCGTCTTCTCGAAACTCATCCCGGGTCTTTTCAGGCATACGCCAATAGCCCTGAAAAACATTCGATCCCTTAACCTCAAGCACTCCGGTTTCGCCACGCGCTATTTCGTTTCCCTCATCATCTGCAATACGTACAGATTCACCAGGCAATGCGTAACCAACCGTTCCTGCTATACGTTCACCATCGTACGGGTTCGAGGTAATCATGCCGGTTTCAGTCATGCCGTAACGTTCCAGTATGCGATGCCCGGTTCGTTGCTCGAACTCTACGTGAGTTTCTGCAAGTAATGGTGCCGATCCTGAGATGAACAGGCGCATGTTATCGCATAGATCTCGTGTGAAATCCGGACGATCAAGCAGCCGGGTGTAAAAGGTGGGCACACCCATCATGACGGTTGATGTAGGCAACTGCTGCAGAACAGTATCAGCGTCAAAATGCGGCAGAAAATATATTGTGCTGCCGTTCAATAGCGCGCAATGCAGGGCCACAAACAGACCATGCACATGAAAAATTGGTAAGGCATGCAATAAAATATCGCCATGCTGAAATTGCCAGTACTGGTGCAGGACCTGTGCGTTGCTCGAGAGGTTGCTGTGACTCAGCATCGCCCCTTTGGATCGCCCGGTTGTTCCGGATGTATAGAGAATGGCGGCCAGGTCCTCGGCTGAACAATCTACGATATCATTGACTGCGTCCTTCTCATTATAGAGATCAACCAGCGACCCCGTTCCGTTAGCGGACAAGGTCAGTATATGTGCTACTTTTTCATGCAGAACACTACCCAGGGATGTATGAGCCAGGGGATCACAGATGAAGACTCTCGGTTCAGCATCATCGATGAAGTAACTGACTTCAGCCGGTGTGTACGCCGTATTTAAAGGGATATAGATTGCACCTATCCTCAGGCAAGCCAGGTACAGCAATACAGATTCAATTGATTTCCCAACCTGAACGACAACCCGGTCACCTTTAGTGACACCTAATGATGCCAGGGCAGAATGGAAGCGCCCACTTGCCTCATCAGTATCGCGATATTTCAGCGATGGGCCATGTGGAACATGTAAGAAATCAATATCGTCACTGGCAGATATTGCTTCGCTGAACAGAAGGTACAGGTTGCTATTATTATTCATATTGAACCTCTCAAACCAGCCTCCAGGCCATAATACTGGCCATGATAAATAAAAAAATGGAAAAGGATATATTTAAAGTTCGCTCAGGCAGAGCATGTGCCAGCCTGGCACCCAGCGGTGCAAACAGAATACTTGAAGCAACGACGCTGGCGAATATAGGGAGATTCACATAGCCGATGCTTGCTGGCGGGATGCCTGGCTCATTGTGCCCGGATATGGAAAAACCAATGGCAGAAACGGTCGCTAATGGCAACCCGATTGAGGCCGCCGTGGCAATTGCACGCTTAATAGGTACCGAACAATAAGTTAAAAAGGGCACGTTAATTACACCGCCGCCAATACCCATCATGGCGGATACGGTTCCGTTAACTGTACCAACAATAGCCATTCCTGGAGTGCCTGGCAGTTTATGCGTACCCTCAACATTACCTATGGCAAGACGAGTAGCTGCTGCGTACAAAAACACTATAAAAGCAACATAAAGGATTTCACCCGGCATAAGATCCACAATGATTGTTCCTATAACCGTGCCCAGCAGTATCCAGGGTGTCAGGGCTTTGAAGATACCCCAGTCAACGGCACCTTTTCGATTATGTGCATAAACTGAACTAACCGCGGTGATCATTATTGTTGCAAGCGAAGTTCCAACGGCAACCTTAATAACTACATCCGTGCTTACACCCTGTGCTTCAAGTATTAATGAGACGATCGGAACAATAATAATCCCACCTCCTATACCCAGCAGGCCTGCCATCGTCCCGGCAAGAGCACCGGCAATCAGCAGAGTGATTATTTCCACCCTTCAGACCTCAACATGCTGCATACGCTCAAACTCTTTTTGTAATGATTTCGACATCATGATTTTGTTATGCGTGACAAAAGCTTCATGGTTCGAGATTACCTCTTCAGGGTTATACAAATAATTAACCATACAGCCAAAGGATTCATTGATTGCTGACTCCGAACTATTGGCGAGCACATTGATTCTTTCAATGCGTGCACCATTTGACAGGTGAAACCGGGCTACCGGATCATTGAGTGTGCCGTCACTTTTAATCCGGGTGAGATAGCACAGCGAAAGCTTATGCAGAACTTCTTCAAGCAGTTTTTTATTCTCTCCCGGTTCCGTGATGAGCCGCTGCAAGGCATCGTTAAGCGTACCTGTAGCCGTTGCCTGCAGGATTTTATCGAGTTTATCACCGAGCAATTTGCCCAATCTCGAGCCTGGCTCGGCAGGCTGGTCTATCTCAAGTTGCTGTATCAGCATTTTGCGCAGCAGCGGCATCGGCGACAAGGTGGAAAACTGTTTAAGCTGCGGGTACTGAGCCTGCAGTTCAGCGACTACCTGCTTGATCAGAAAATTACCAAAACTGATACCGCGCAGTCCGCTGAGTGAATTGTTTATTGAATAGAATATCGCAGTATCAGCAGTTGCCGGTTCAACTGATAATGCACCTGATCCGATAATCTCATCAATATTATCAGTAAGGCCCGTGGTGAAGGCCACCTCGACGAATATAAGTGGTACTAAAGGCAGTGCAGGATGGAAAAATGCAAAACACAGGCGGTCATTTTGCAAGCGCCGGTGCAGATCATCCCAGCCCTTCATAGGGTGTACTGATTCATACTGGATCAGCTTTTCCAGAACGGCTGCTGAACTATTCCAGTCAATCGATTGAAGTACCAGGAAACCGCGATTGAACCATGAGGAAAACAGGTGAACCAGATCGGAATCGACTACTTTTAGCTTTGGATTCCCTGCAAGGCGAGGCAAAAGATCGCTGCGCATAGTTATTAATGCGGCGGTGCCTCTGGGTGCCATGTTCAGGCGCCTGAACAGTTCCTGTCTTGGCGGTTCCACTGCAGTAATCAGTTGCTGCAAACTTTCCGGTGAGTCTGCATCATACTGAGATACAGCGGTACAAATAAGATCTTTGTCGGGGTCGAACGAAGTTGCCAGCATGAGAAAAAATTCTGTTTTTTCTTCATCATTTTTTTCTGCGTAACGCTGCAGTATTTGATGTGCCAGGGCGATATTTGAGGCTTCGCCCTGGCGACTGAGCAGGGTCGAGCAGAGCTGCTTATCATCAACCTGATCCTGGTCTGCTTTTCGTCGCCCCAGCAGTTCAAGACTGCGCTCCGCGACTGTATCAATTACCTGTTCGAGCCAACCCATATGGCATTTCTCTGTCAGTTATTATTACTGGATAATTATGCAATATGGGTATCTGGCAACTCCGCTAAACAAGTTCACTTGATTGCACCCATCATATAGTCAGGCAGCCATGTAGCGAGTCCGGGGAAAATGATAAGCAGGATAATACCTACGACCATGCACAGCATGAAGGGCAGCGCGCCCCACAAAATTGTTTTCAGCGGTACCTCGGGTACGATGCCGTTGATGACGTATAGGTTCAGACCAACAGGAGGAGTAATCAGTCCAATTTCCATATTCAGCGTCAACAGTACACCAAACCAGATCGGGTCAAACCCGGCGGCAATAATAATCGGCACCAGCGTCGGTGTGGTCATCAGAATAACGGCGACCGGTGGCAGGAAAAATCCGGCGACGAGCAAAAAGACATTGATGAAAAACAGCAGAACCCACTTGCTCACATCAAGGCCGACAATCCATTCTGCGATACCCTGGGTAATATAAAGGCTGGACATCATGTAGCTGAACAATGCCGCCATGCCAATAATCATCAGCAGCATCACTGATTCTCGCGTAGCAGTCCTGACAATTTCCCACAGTGCTTTCGGCTGCCACACCTTGTAGATAACCATAACCAGCAGGATACAGAACAGTGCGCCCACACCTGACGCCTCTGAAGGCGTGGCAACGCCACCATACAGCGCCCATAACACCATCGCGATAACGGCCATGAATGGAATAATTTTTGGCAGAATGACCAGCTTATCTTTTAACGAAAAATGTTTATCTGCTTCTGTGAAACGGTATCCCTTTGCATAGGCATATACCCATCCCCAGACCATAAACAGCACCACCAGCATAATTCCGGGTATCATCCCTGCCATGAATAGCCGCCCGATGGATGTTTCTGTTGCGATGCCATAAACAATCATCGTTATCGAGGGAGGAATCAAAATTCCAAGAGTTCCCCCGGCAGCAATTGCACCTGTGGCCAGGCTGGGCGGGTATCCGCGGTCGAGCATTTCCGGGATACCCATTTTGCCGATGGCGGCACAGGTGGCCGGAGACGAACCGGTTAGTGCAGCGAAAAGGCCGCAGGCCCCGATATTTGAAATCAGTAAGCCACCGGGAACCTTGTACAGCCATCGATCTATGGCTTCGTAGAGGTCCGAACCGGCGCGTGATGCGGCAATGGCTGCGCCCATCAGCAAAAACATCGGGATAGACAGCAGGGCAAATTCATCCAGTGAAGCAAACAGAGTTTCAGCCAGGACAGGGAAACCCCCAAAACCTTCATCGTAGGCAATAAAGATCATCGCCGTAATGCCGAGGGAGAAAGCAACCGGTATACCGATCATCAGCAGGATAATCAGTGTCGCTCCAACAACCGCGGCTAGTAACAAAGCTTCCATAAGCGCTTCCTGGTTATTCGTTCTCGAGACCGAACGGCAAATCACGCCCGGTGATAAGACACAATATATCAGCGATATACTGCAAGCTGATGGCGGCAAAACCGATAGGCATGGAGATATACGCCTTCCATAGCTTCGGTTCCCAAACCGTATCCGAGTTCCAGTTTTCAGTCCACGCCTCTAACCAGAATTCAAAACTCAGGTATGTCAGGATAATGCAAAATAGTGCAGATGCAGAGTACGCAAGCAGAGCGAGGTTAAAGCGTCCCTTTTCACCCATCATCATGGGAACGAGTTCAACAAATACATGCCCGCGAGTGAGCAACACATAAGGACTGCCAATAAAAGTGGATGCGATCAGGGCATAACTGACAAATTCAGTTTGCCAGGAGGTTGAATGATCAAGAACGAAACGGACAAAAACCATGTGACAGACGACTACTACAGCTATCACCAGCAAAATTGCAGCAATTATGCCGAGAAATATAGATAGTCTTTCCGTAAAACGAATGAATGTATTCATTTTGGATGCAATAGTCAGGCAGTAGGAGTAATCAAGGATAATCCGGGCCGGCAATGCCTGGCCCGGATAACTCTGCTATTTTTTATTCTACGCTAAGCGCCATATCCAGCAATGCCTGGCCGCCTTTAACTTTTTCGGCAAACAGCTTATAGCTGGATTCATCAGCAACTTTTCGCCACATTGCAGCCTGCTCCGATGTCATCTCCACGACTTTGACACCTGCATTCTTATAGGCATCAACCAGCTTTTTATCTGCTTCTTTTGACGCTTTCGTTGCGAATTTCTCCGCCTCTTTGCCTGCTTTCAATAGCTCCTTCTGCTGATTTTCATCAAGCTTGTCGAAACTCTTTTTTGACATCAAAATTGGCTCATACATCACCCACAATGCATTGCTGCCGGGGGCAGTCAGACAGGTAACCTGCTCATAAATGCGATAAGAAACCAGTGAGGAAGATGATGTGACAGCACCATCAAGCACACCTGTTTGCAGTCCTGTATAGATCTCTGATGAAGGCATGGAGGTGATCGAAGCACCGGCAGCAGCCAGCATTTGCTCAAATGCTTTACCTGCCGCGCGTATTTTCATCCCTGGCACGTCCTTCGGTTCAAGAATACACTCTTTTTTGCTGACAATACCGCCTGCCAGCCAGGTGTCCGCCAGCACCATCACGCCATTCTCAGCCATAATCTCCTTAATCTTTTTCATGAAATCTGATTTATTCAGACGTAGCGCATGATCATGATTTTTAACCAGGCCTGGCATCAGGGTGAGGTTGAATTCCGGGTGTTTGCCGCCGGCATAGGCCAGTGGGAATGCAGTAATATCAAGCTTGCCTTTGGTCAGCGGCCCCCATTGCTCCTTGGGCTTATACAGACTCTTGCCGGGGTATACAGTGATATTGACACCAGTACCGGCTTCCGTCATGTGGCGCGCAATCATCTGCACCATTTCATCGCGGATATCGCCCTTGCCGCCAGGCCACTGGTGTGAAGCCTTCATTTCAACATCGGCAGCACCGGCAGCACCGGATAGCAGGATACTGCCAGCTAACAGCCCTCTCGCGGCTAGACTAATCAGTGGTTTCATAGTGTTCTCCTCTTTATTTGGTTTAGTGTAGTTATAGGTATTGCTATTTATCTTGCGACCAGTGAGTCATCAGATTTCTTCCTCTGCGACATGGCCTCGACAAATTCGGGCGCCTCTTCAGCAAGTGATTTTTCCTGCTGGCAGAGATGGTGGTTCATCCGCTCCTGTGCTGCTCTCGCATCGTCACTGCGAAATGCATCCATAATCATTCTATGCTCTTCCAGCGATTGCTGTAATCGACCCGGGACTTCCAGCTGACGATGATGAGCGAGCAGCAGGACATTCCTCAGCTCAACAGTGATACGGGACAGCCAGCGATTATGTGCATAGTTCTGTACCGTAGTATGAAACTTGTGATTCACCTCGAAATACTCATCGACTTTACCTTCACCGGCGAGTATTTCCAGCTCAGCATGCATCGCTTCAAGGATTCCCAGCTCCTGCTCTGATAGATGCTTTACTGCAAAATAGGCACAAAGCCCTTCCAGGCATTAACTTACGCTGGTATATCAACTCACGCAGCTGCGTAGCAACATCCATATAAAGCGGTTTTTGGTCGATCTGCATCATGCTGTTATGCTTATGTTTATATAATTATATATTTTGAATTATGAATTATAGAGAGAAACTACTCTAACCTGAGAAAGCTCGCAAGCACTAAATCTTATCCAGCATAAAACAAGGGCATACCACGTTGACACCTGAATTATTTACTTCAATCCAGTTGAGAGACCTCTGCCTGGACAACCGGGTCGTCGTCTCGCCGATGTGTCAGTACTCGTCCAAGAACGGCTGTGCACAAGACTGGCACCTGATGCATCTAGGCCAATATGCTGTATCGGGCCCCGGCATGATTATCATAGAAATGACAAATGTTGCCCCTGCTGGCCGCATCAGCCCCCTCTGCATGGGCTTATATGATGATAAAACCGAATCTGCGCTGAAACGTGTGATTGATTATGTCAAATCACTGGCAGACACCCCGGTCGCCGTCCAGCTGGCGCATGCCGGACGCAAAGGATCATCCAGAGCACCCTGGGACGGCGGTACTCAACTAACAGCAGCTGAAGGCGGCTGGCAGACCGTGGCCCCCAGCGCCATCAGTCATAGCAGCAGCGCTCAGTCCCCCCACCCGCTGAGCAAGGATGAGATAGAAGACCTGGTTGCGGCATTCGCTTCGTCTGCAGAACGTGCTGAACGCATTGGCTTTGATGCAATTGAGTTACATGGTGCACACGGCTATCTTCTGCACCAGTTCCTGTCGCCATTGAGCAACCATCGCGAAGACGAATATGGAGGCAGTCTCGAAAACCGCATGCGCTTTCCGCTCGAGGTATTTGATGCAGTACGAGCCTCCTGGCCAAACCATCGCCCTCTCGGCATGCGAGTTTCGGCGACCGACTGGATTATGGACGGATGGGATCTTGAACAAACTGAGACGCTGGCAAAAGAACTCGAAAAACGCTGTGACTGGCTCGATGTTTCCAGCGGTGGCTTATCAGATGAGCAGCGTGTTCAGACAGGGCCCGGTTACCAGGTGCCGTTTGCCGAACATATTAAACAGCGTACTGACCTAACGATTATGACTGTCGGCATGATTACAGAACCGCAGCAGGCGGAAGAAATCATTGCTTCCGGCCAGGCCGACCTGGTTGCCCTGGCGCGAGGCTTTCTCTACGACCCGCGCTGGGTATGGCATGCTGCCAATGAACTAGGCTATGATTTCAAATACCCGAATCCCTACTTGCGCTGCGCGCCTGGCAATAGGCGATGAAATTAGAAGTAATGAGGTTACAATTCTCAGATGTCTCTCGGGAGTTCAAATTACACATTTCTAACATCCATTAGCGAATCTCGAATCTGCTGTGTTGCAAAGTATAGTTAATCCAGAGATCTCAACACCCCGACTCAGCAGGCAGATGACAGGCCGAGTTAACACCCCAGCTAAATATCATGTATTATTTGGCGCTTGTGATGACATAATCAATCGATTACAAAGGTAAAATCATGCGCTACACAACTGACCAAATGGCTGAAATCGATATACTGGTTCACTACAATCTTGAGACTACCCAGCAAGGCATCAAGGTACACTCTAATGCAAACGCCGCTTACATTGATGCTGTAGAGCGTTTATTTGATAAAGGACTGGTAACGCAAAAAGATGGTGGCTATCTGACCGACCTGGGCAGGAGAGCGGCCGAACACGCACAGGCACTATTGCTTATTCTCGCACCTCATAATCAGAGCGTCGCGAGTTAGCCCTGAGACCCATCCTGCAGCAAAAAGCCAAAGCGATAAACCACTAGATATACAGCATCTGAGCCCACATTGTGTTTCAGGTCCGGCCCTCGCATTTTTTAACAAGCACAGCTACCAATATCGCTGCAAGCACAGGCCCTTACATTAGTTCTGTTAATATTCAGGCAGAGTGTTAGCCTGTATCAGCTAACACTCTGCTGCAGCTTACCCATTAGCTATATCTGTAATAGTCATTCGTCTATCGTCATGATTCCGCAATGACGGATGACCGTTAAGAAACCAGTCGACGAGATATAGAGCACTGCCCCTGGAGCTGACAGGTAACTGATCTTTTCGCCTGCTGCCGATATATGGAATCGTTATCTCAGTAGCATTCATATTCTTTCTAAATGCGGCAAGGTGCATATTCATTACACTTTCTGTGTGTGTTGTTGTAGTCATGTTCATTCTCCATTAGTGTGATTATCAAGGTCGAATCGCTATGTTGATTCGATGATGAAACCTTAACGGATCAGAACTGGCAGGAATGCTTTCAATTTTGTAGTATCAAACTACACATTCTGTAGTAAGTAACTACACAATCTGGGTTTGAGGAGGCACACTATGGAATACGGACAGTTTTGCCCGGTGGCAAAGGCACTGGAAATACTCGGTGAGCGTTGGACGATTCTCATCGTCCGGGAAATGTTGATGGGAGGGAAACGTTTCAACGAAATGCAACGAGGCCTGAACCAGATATCCCCAACCATACTTACCAAACGCCTGAATGACCTGACGGATGCTGGCATTGCAATACGTAAAAAAATTCCCGGTCAACGCGGTTATGAATACTTTCTGACAGAGATGGGAAAGGAGCTGCTGCCTGTCGTTGCATCCATCGGAGAATGGGGCATGCGCTGGGCACGCGGTAAAATGGACGATACCGACCTCGACCTGGAGTTGCTCATGCTCTACCTGCAGCGAAGTATTGTTGCTGATAAGCTGCCCGGGGATGAAACCGTGATTCGATTCAAGTTTACCGATATCAGCCAGTTCAGCGACTGGTGGATCGTTACCTCGGAAAATGATGTTGATGTCTGTGTTCGTGATCCCGGCAAAGATGTTGATGTCTATTTCACGACAGATCTACGCACTATGATCGAAGTGTGGATGGGAGATACCGCTTATAAAACGGCAATTAGTGATGGCCGCTTAATTCTCGTTGGCCAGTCTGGACTGACGCGCAATGTGGAAAGCTGGCTTGCACCGAGTGTTTTTGCAGGGATAGCTCCTGCTACAGCGATACAGTAACATTTTACGAATTATTTAGTGACTATTGCCTCTTCATCACAATAACGACCTTATGGTTTTCTCTAAATCTGTATCGATAAAGTCATAACCTGCTTCTGTTAATCGCTTTGGCAGGACTCTTGTACTGGATAATAACAAGGCATCCGCCATTTCGCCGAAGACGACACGTGCTACACATGCTGGAAGAGGAAAAATAGTGGGTCGATTCAATACAGAGCCGAGTGTTTTAGTGAAGGTGTAATTGGTTACAGGCTGTTTTGAAACAAGATTGACGGCACCTGAAATAGTGTCATTTTCGATCAGGAACTGAATCATCCCTGCCATGTCATTGATACTGACCCAGCTTATATATTGCTGGCCACTGCCCACTATGCCGCCCACTCCCATTTTAAATGGCAGCAGAAGCTTTTGCAGCATACCGCCATTCGGGCTCAGGACAACGCCGGTTCTGATATTGACTGTGCGGATACCAGCGTCAGCCGCAGGCCTTGCCGCTTGTTCCCATAGTTCAGCGACTTCGGCTAAATAACCTGTTCCCTGTTTACTGTTCTCATCAGCAATGCGGGTGCCTGTTTCGCCATAAAAGCCGATGGCCGAACCGGAAATAAACACTTTTGGCTTATCTTTCTGCTTTGCAAGGGTCTCTGCCAGCAGGCGAGTTCCTGATACGCGACTGTCAAGAATGCGCCTTTTTCTATCCTCACTCCATCGACCATCTGCAATACTTTCACCTGCTAAATTGATTACTGCATCAATATGGACAGAGTCGTCATATTTAATCACGCCCTTGTCAGGCAGCCAGGAAAATGGCTGACCATCTGATGCACTCCTCAGCATTCGAAATATGTTATGGCCTTTCGCTTCGAGAACGTTCACCAGGTGTGTTCCAACCAGCCCTGAAGAACCGGTAATTAGTATATTCATATATTCAACCTGAATTGCGCCGTCAATTTCTATCAAGCAGTTAGATCACTTCAATCATACATCTCAAGCACAGGACTTATTTGCTGATTATCAATTTGCCACCGATGATTTCAAGGCAAGATCACTGTGGTTATTATTCCTGCCACTCTTCACTGATGATGTCATCGTCTTCATCCTGCCAGTCATAATGCTTTACCTCAGGTTTGCCATCAAAATTGCGCAGGATAAACGCCAGCAGCACCCCCAGCGCGGCACCAGCCAGGTGGTATTCGTAGGAGATACCCGGGTCAGTCGGGAAGATACCCCATACCATGCCACCATAAAGGAAGAAGACTGTCATTGCGAATACTGAAGACAGGGCATCACGCCGTAATATTCCGATTGTAAACAGGTAAAACATCAGGCCATGCGTCAGGCCGCTGGCGCCGAAGTGCCAGGCGGGTCTTGCTATCAGCCAGACGATCAGGCCACTGCCCAGATAGAGTGTGATGAGCACGATAGGAGATGATTTCGGATAAACGTAGAAAAGGATAGTCAGCATCACCAGCAACGGCAGGCTGTTTGCAAGCACATGCGATAAAGAACCATGTATCAAAGGGGCGGTGAAGACTCCACCGAGTGCATCCAGCTGACCCGGAAAAACGCCATAATGCGATAAATCAAGCTCGCATAGCTCACCGCTGATCCAGATAATCCAGATCAGCAATGTAAACACGAAAGCCAGCAGCAGCGACAGCCTGAAGTTCCCGTTACTTAATTGTGTGGCTTGCATTTTCATCCGTATATATAGGCCAGACTAGCTGTAATCTGTTCCGTTCAGATTTATAAATATTTATCTCATATCAGCTATCATAGCTTTATGCTGGATCAGATTAACATTCGTTTTTATGCAGAACTCAATGATTTACTGGCAAGGCAGCCATTATATAAAGATGCAGCAGATGATAAGCGGTCTAAGTGACAGCTCGACGTCAACATGTGTCAGTAGTCTGGTTCCCCTTGCTGTCCTGCTTTCCATGTCGGTAAACCACCAATAAGCTGGACATCCTGGATCAATGCCAGCGCCATCCATTCCTCGAGGGGAAATCGCAGGCCGCCATCTTCCTCACCATATTTCCGGATAAGATCCGCCTCAATATCGCGGTTGATATCAAACACACCGATGCCTTTCATACCCCAGCCGTGAAAGATGCGGGCGTCAATGACGCCAAAACTGACTATCCAGATATCCTTGTGACGCTCATCCTTTACGATGCGAATAAAGGTCTCATTGACCTTTTCATAAGACCCTTCAATGACCTGCATGAAATGATGTTCAGTTGCCAGCAATACTCCTGTTATACCGGCCTCAACATTATGTTCTGTGCTTTTGCGAAGGATGTCGCGAACCATGTCCCAGTTAACTTCTACCGCACTGCTGCTTTTATAAATTAATCGATACATAGACCTGTCACCCTCCAGCTCCCTTATATCCGAGTATGCAATGCGGCAGCAGCAGCTGCAACCTTAACACCACCAACGACATAACAATCACATACAAAAGATACTTCTCTCCATTCAGCAAAGATTCATCCGCCCTGTTATTAAATAAAGCTAACACAACACAAAGGACGGACCACATGAATATAAATACATATAAAACAACTAATACAATACGCAAACCGGCGACTGCAAGTATAGCGCTGTTAATCACCACTATATTCCTCGGCAGCTGCACGGCTAACGCCGGTTATAGACATTATGACTACGAGCCAGCAACATCGAAATCAATCGAATATCATTACTCTCCCAATGCACATGTTTACTATGATTCACATCGGCGCATATATCACTATCGCCATCAACAGCGTGGCTGGATAAGCGTTAAAAAACTGCCGAAATACATCCATATTGACAAACATCGCCGATACTCTGTGCGTTCTGATCACCACAAACCATGGAAAAACCAGCACCTGCAGAAAAAGCATCGCAGCCATTTCGACAGGCATGATAAAGAAGCATCCAGGCGTCGTCACACATACAAAGCACATTCCCCGCAACATTCATTTATGATTGATCAGGCGCGGCACAATCGCGGTACAGCTCACCATGAAGGAAACCATTCATATATGACGCACAGGGTTGATGTGTATAAACAACCCAAGGGTAACGGGCAGCATGTACTTAAAGGGGCTCAAGTAAATGTCAGACCAGCTTATAAAATCACTGAAAGGAACAGTAACAACAAGCATACGACTGCTGACAAAAATACGCGCCTGAAAATACAGAATACCCAGCACTATCAAAAAAATGAACCACGTCGTGGTGACACTAAACAGACTAAGAATCGCGTTGCGAGTGATAACAGGCCCAGCAGAGGCGGTGATAAACGACGCCGGAATTAAGGTTCTTCATGTTTCTGAGAAATTGTGCTCACTTACCGCTCATCGAGATCAAAATCCCTGGCCTCTCTTGCTGCTGACAAACCTCTACAAATGATGCCTGATTACAGAAAAAGCAGAGCGCACTGGATCTTTGCCTGTTTATGTTTGATATAATCAGCAAAGTGACAGAAGACTCTGCCACGCCTCGATTCAGCTGGGAGCCTGTATAATGGCTCACAGCTGAATACGCGAGGTGTATGTAAATAACAAAAGGAGATAACATAATGCGACTAACACTCAAGTATTTTCTAGTAATGATGCTTCTTGCGCTGCCTTTTTCCGGTGCAATGGCTGACGAGTATGAAGACACTGTCAAGATTTTCAAGAATGCCGGTGCAAGTGGTAATTTCTTCAGTAATAGCTATGGCTACGCTCTTTTCCCCACGATCGGTAAAGGCGGGATAGGCATTGGTGCCGCGCATGGCAGCGGCAGGGTCTATGAGCAAGGTAAATATGTCGGTGATACCACGATGAATCAGTTGAGCATAGGGCTGCAACTAGGCGGCCAGGCCTACAGCCAGATTGTCTTTTTTGAGGACAAGCGCTCCTTTGATGAATTTACCAGCGGAAATTTTGAGTTCAGTGCAGATGCGAATGCTGTAGCCATTACCGCAGCAGCCTCTGCCAGCGCCTCAACAGGTGGCAGTTCTGCCGGTGCCAGCGGCGGTAAAAACGATGCGACTACGGCAGGTAAATATCACAAGGGCATGGCAGTGTTTACTATAGCCAAGGGCGGCCTGATGTACCAGGCGGTGCTTGCTGGTCAGAAGTATAAATACACACCAAAAAAATAAGTACCAGCGTTAAATATTGTCCGGTGGCAGTCCGTATTTTGTATCTATACAATTCGCGGGCTGCCCCCTGACAATCAATCTCAAAGCTTCAGCGCTTGACCACTATTGATATAATTTATATATACAGCCGCGTAATTTCGTATATATTCTTCTATTACTGAGCATTGAATCATGACTTCATGATTACTCAATAATAGTCAGTAACAAGAAACAGACGAAATAATTCATTAGTACGTACCTTATAATCAATTTTTAGGTGACCAGTAGAAAGGAACACTTGATGGACATGACTCCTGCTTCATTCACTGAACAATTCCCGTCAATTGCTGAGCACTGCGGTCCTGCCGGGCTGAATGATCTGCTCTCTGTCCTGCAAACAAAACACGTTAAAAACGGACAAACTGTGACAACTGATGGTGAATATTGCGACTCACTTTACCTTGTCGCTGAAGGCAAACTTGTTTCACAGATCACTAGCGCTACAGAAAGCATCAGGCTTGGCTCAATCAATAAAGGCGATATCTTTGGCGAAGTGAATATCCTTGACCCGGGCCCTTCCACCAGCACAGTCATTGCTACAGAAGATAGCACGCTGCTTGTTTTATCGCATGATGCTTTCCGCAGGCTGGATAAGCCCCATCCTGTGATGACAGGTAATATTCTACGCATGATGTGCTCTATCATGGTTGACCGTTGCCGTGTAGCTGACAAATTGCTGTTCAGCAAATATTCCTATATTGAAGGACTCACAAAGAACGACTCCAGTCATGACGCCGGCCTGATTGAATGGGGGCGCAATATTCTACAGAAGCTACATGGCCATGGGCGGACACAGGTATGAGTTTTATTGAGCAGCTTCAATCAGTTTCTTTATTTAGTGAAATGACTAACGATGAACTGAGAACCTTAGAACAATCGATGGTCATAGAAGATTACCCCGATGGTCACCAGATCGTTTCTGAAGAACATATTAACGACAGGTTTTATGTGCTTATTGACGGTGAAGTTGAAGTTACTCACGAGAAAGATACAGAACGCGGCCTGCAACGCATATCGACGATGGGCCCTGGAAGCCTGATTGGATTACACGGCTTAATAGGCCACAATCGCCCCATTGTCTCGTGTCGTGCTAAAGGAACCGTTAAAGCGGCCTATTTGCCGAGCGCAGCATTCAATCTACTGTACCAGTACAACACACGTTTGCCCCACCATTTTCAGACAATTGTTGCCAAACAACTGGCAGCTGATTACCGTAATATAGTCGGCGAACTCAGAGAGATGATGCTTGCTGATAACGACTGACAGAAAAACATGAAAGCTATGACATCCGATGGTCATTCTTCATTCTCGTGCCAGGCCTCCACTCAAGTGCAAAAACCCATGACAGGGCTGTATCCCCTGCCCAGCTGCGAGTTTTAACAGCACCTCTGATATCAGCTAAAGAATAATCCCTGATGGCCAAGAAACTTACTCAGCAGCAACATCGACAAATCAAGGAAAATCAGCAAAAACATCTGGCCAGCTATGAACAGGACGAAGATGCTAAATCAGAGTTACTTCCTGCGCGCGTCATTACCAATTACGGCAAAAGCATTATTGCCGAGCTTACCGACAAACAGCTAATCCGTTGCCTGCCGAGACAAAATCTTGAACAAATAGTCTGCGGAGACAATGTACTAATTCAGATACTGGAAAACGGCGATGCCGTTGTGGCGGCCATTCAAGCTAGAGATTCTTTACTAAAAAAGCCGGGGTTTGGCGGCAAATTGAAACCCATGGCCGCGAATATTGACCAGGTTGTGATTGTAATGGCTGTGCGGCCGCAGCCAAATCCATATCTCATAGACCGTTATCTTGTCGCCACTGAGAACCTGCATGCTGATGGCCTCATTATTCTTAATAAAATGGACCTGGCAGAAGACGACAGCATCCTCAGCAGTCTGTCTGAAGAATATGAAAAACTGGGTTACCAGGTTCTGCCAACCAGCATATCTGATGCTAAAAGCATATATAGATTACAGCAACGCCTAAACCATAAAACATCCATACTGGTCGGTTTATCTGGTGTAGGGAAGTCTGCGCTGATTAATACTCTGCTGCCGGATCAGAATATTCGTGTCGGAGAAGTCTCTGCAGCCAGTGGTGAAGGCACACACACGACTACCGGCTCGATTCTTTATCACCTGCCGGAGGGCGGAGATATTATTGATTCACCCGGTGTGCGGGATTTTGGCTTATGGAATACCAGTGCCGATGACGTGTTATACGGTTTCGTCGAGTTAAGAAACCTTCCCGGGCACTGTAAATTTTCAGATTGCAAACATGATATAGAACCTGATTGTGCCGTTAAAGATGCCTATGCGGCCGGGGAAATTAGTGAACAGAGATTTAAACACTATAAAAAGATCATTCAGGAATATACAAGCTAGATAACTACATGCTAGCGAACTGAGAAAATAGAACGAAGCGCTGCCGAAGTGAACTTTTGTCCTCTGTGCTGATCAAAAGTCATAATCAATCATCACAGAAACACCAGGAGAAAGCCGCATGGCAGAAAAGAAAACCATGATAAACCGCATCGTGCTCGCCAGTATAGGCATGCTGGCCGCATGGGGACTTTATGCCATCGCAGACCAGAGTGTTTCAACCAGGGGAAAAATACCTGATCAGCCAGTAACCGAAAACACCGGGCAATGGCATAAACCTGATGATGCAGTTCTAAAGAAAACACTGACCCCGGAGCAATACAGCGTAACTCAGAAAGAAGCGACGGAACAGCCATTCAATAATGCCTACTGGGACAATAAGAAAGAAGGCATCTATGTTGATATCGTCAGTGGCGAGCCACTGTTCAGTTCGCGAGACAAGTTCAAATCAGGTACCGGCTGGCCAAGCTTCACGCAGCCACTGGTGAACAGTCATATCGTCGAAAAACCCGATCGGAAATTTGGCATTCTGCGAACTGAAGTGAAATCAAAGTACGCTGACTCACACCTTGGCCACCTGTTTGACGATGGTCCGCAGCCTACTGGATTGCGCTACTGCATCAACTCAGCTTCTTTGCGTTTTATTCCGAAAGAAGACCTCGAGAAAGAAGGTTATGGCCAGTTCGCCAGCCAGTTAAAGAAGTAATTGCTGATGTAATTTAAAAATAACCCTGGCTTAGTTCAATTTTACTGTTTTACTGGTTGCTATATAAATCACCCTCTCGGCAATATTCGTCACGCGATCTCCAATGCGTTCCATGCTGTGGGTAATCCACAAGGCATGTGTGCTGATCATAAAATCGTCGGGGTGCTCTTTCTGCCATGCAAATACCTGCTTGATGATATCCTGCTCACCTTCGTCAACCGCATTGTCCATCGCAGCGGCGTCCCGCGCCAGCTGTATATCACGGGTTTCATAGGCCTGACGAACAATGCCCAGCATCGTTCTGCAGCTACCACCCAGTTCTAGCACTGCATCGGTAATCTCTGCAGTCGCTGGCTGTTTCATCTGCTGTACGTTGTTGACCATAGAGCAGGCATAATCAGCGATACGCTCAAGCTCTGCAGCAATCTGGATGTCTGAGAGGAGTTCGCGAAGATCTCCAGCCATCGGCTGCATGCGTGCAATCACTGCCACACACTCCCCTTCAATACTGTGGTGCAACGCATTAATTACAGCATCGTCATCAATGATGGTCTGAGCCAGCTGCATATCATGATCTTTCACGCATTGCAGCGCATCTTTCACAGCCTTGTCGGTTGCATCAAAAAGTTCAGCAATTAATTTGCGGACGGTGCTTTCGCGGCGGTCGATCATCTGGGTTTGTGGTGGCATTTATTACTCCATTTGAACTTCTGCAGAGCCCGCTGATATGAGATAAGGTACGGAAGCCATGCAGATAACATACAGTAAACTTATAGAGTTAATTTTAACGCCAATGGATGCTAATTGTCACCGATCCGTTAAGACATTAGACTGGAACACCATTATTTTCTATTCAGGCTCTACTTTTAAACAAACTATAAACGGACGAGCTGCACTCCATGACAAAATATTGCCTGTTTCTTGTCTTCTTCATTCTTTTTAGCCCTGCATTCGCTGCCGAAAAAGTGCATGGCAAAATAATCGGCGAGGATGCCTATACGCTGCCGACCTGGTTTAAGGAAAGTTTTCTCGAAATTCAGGAGGAAGTAAAAGAAGCCGAAAGCAACAATAAGCATGTCATGCTTTTCATGCATATTGATCGCTGCCCCTATTGCACCAGGATGCTGGATGAAAACTTCAGGAGCGGCGATAGACAGCAATTCATTGAGAATCACTTTGATGTCATTGCTCTTAACATACGGGGCGATCGAGAAATCCAGTGGGATGAAAATTCAAGCTATAGCGAGAAGACTCTGGCGACTGAGTTAAACGTACATTTCACCCCTACCCTGATTTTTCTCAACGCCGACGGTAAGAAAGTATTTCAGATGAACGGCTACCGTAATCCTGCTGCCTTTAAACATGTACTGAATTATGTAAACGACAAACAATATTTGAATATGCAACTTGTCGATTATGTAAGCCAGCAGGATGAATCTCTCTACAACTTAAAGCCTCACCCGCAATATCAAGATGTGAAAGATTTTTCAAAGTTTAACGGTCCACTGGCCATTATCTTTGAAGATAAGAGCTGCGCTGATTGTGATGAGTTTCATAAAGAAGTTCTCATGCATCAGGATGTCCTGACCGAAATGCAGAAATTCACCGTGGTCAGACTGGATGCATTATCGACTAAACCTTTGATTGATGTTGAAGGAAACAAAACCACTGCGCAGGACTGGGCCAGTCATTTAAACCTCGATTATCGTCCTGGTACTGTTCTATTCAATGAAGGTAATGAAATCACCCGTGCAGACGGCCGCCTGTATCATTTTCATTACAAGGAATTATTACGCTATGTCTCTGGCGGCTATTATCAACAGTATCCGACTTACCTGAAATACCTGGGGATAAGGCAGAAACAGTTACTCGATGCTGGCGTGGATATCGACTTCAGTTTGTAGAGAAAGCATGTAAATTTCCTCAGATTTATTCGTCATAGCGAGGAACAAAATGGCATGGCAATCTCTATGTTATTGATTGTATCGCATGAGATTGCAGCGCTTCGGTGCTCGTGGCCGCAGGGAATATCCGAAAGCGGCAATAGCGGGCTCTATTCGATGTATCAGAATTTCCTTAAGCTATGTATTTTAAATAAATTCATACAAACCCTGTGCCGTGCATTTAGACATGCCGGCACCAGGTCTCCCGAATACGAGTTGCTGCCAGCAGTGCCATGGCTGCAGTGGAAAAACTCAGCCAAAGACCGTTTTGATAGTCACCGGCGGCATAGACCCGCACCCCTTCATTCATCGTACCGTCCCATGTCAGGTCAAGGGTCCAGCCGAATGCTGGCTGCATGAATGCCGCTCCCAGGAACAGGCCAGTATTTACCAGGGCTATCCCCATGCCAGAAACACCGGGCGGTAGCAGTTCCTTCGCCGCAGCGTAGGTGACCACGAAACCGCCGGTCACTACCCCGAGCCCGCCATAGAGCAATAATCCTGACCAGCCGTTATGCCATGGTAGCAGGATCAAACCCAGCCAGAACAGACAGGTCAGCGCAGCCCCGCCTACGATCACCGGCTTGCGACGGCCAATACGGTCTGACAGCCAACCGGCCTTGAATGCGCCGATAGCGAAACCGAACAGTGCAACGGTAGTGTAAAGTGACGCCCCGGCACGGTCGAGACCGTGCAGGTCTCGCATCAGCGGCACGCCCCACAGGCCGGCAAAAGCGAAGAAGGTGCCGGTGATGCCGAAGTTGACCCAAAATCCAGGCCATATGTCACGTCGCATGACAACGTCGCGCAGATCGGATATCCAATGGCGGTCGCGAGCAGGAAATGACGGCAGCCCCTGCTGTTCCTGCACCGATGGGAAGCCGGCATCCTCCGGGCTATTGCGTACCCAGATCCAGTTTAACACCGCGAGCACCAGAGACAGAATGCCGACACCGATAAAAGCCTGGCGCCAGGAGACAGCGGTCAGCAACAGGGCCAATGGACCGGCGGCGAGAATAGAACCTAGGTTACCGAGCAGTAGTGTTAAGCCGCTGATGCGTCCATATTCTCGCTCAGCGTACCAGACAGAGTTCGATTTCATCAAGCCGACAAACACCACTGAAACACCCAGACCAACCAGCAAACGCCCCATTACCGCTGTATCGAAATCGGGCGACAGTGCAAACAAAATTGATCCGCATCCTGCCAGGAATGAACCGATGGTTACCGTCTTGCGCGAGCCAAGTGTATCGGCAAGCACACCCGCTGGAATCTGCATAGCGGTGTAAATATAGAAATAAGCAGCAGCGAGCGATCCCAGCGCGACACCGGTGGTCTGGAAGGCATTTGCCAGATCTTCGGCCACCACGGCAGGCGCCATGCGATGGAAAAACACCGTCATGTATGCTGTCACAAGAATAAAGAACACCAGCCGACGGCGCAGCAGGAAGGCAGTACGATCAAAATCGGGAATTTTTGCCACAGGCCTTCCTCATCTAGTTTTATCTATCCTGCCCAAGTTCGGCAGGGAAAATCAGTGCCTATGCTAGCACGGCCATGAACATATCTGCTGCCTGTCTGCGCAGTTCATCGAGCCACTTAGTGATGGCCTTCCATAAAACCTGTATTGAATGATCGCAAGCCCACATTAACATCAACATATCACCAGCAGCATGAAACACTATACCCATAGAATGAACATGCACTAGCCACAATTTCACCACCTTAGCTCGTTACAATCATAACCAGTTGGAAATCACATTTTGATTGTACCCATTCCGTGAGTGGTAAAGATGTCACGGCAGGGATTATGCGGCGAGTGCCCTGTCATGAAAAACCCCGCATGCGTCAGCGCGTGTAAGCAGCCACGCAATCTGCATTGCAAGGCTCTCTCTTTAATCACCAGGTGACGCTTTTTATTTCACAGGCCTGACTTATATTGATCGTTTTGACTATATAAATAAATTACTGAAGTGATATCAGCATTACTGCAACAATAAGCTGATGCAATTCTCTTTTTAGTCATCGCCCAGTTCTGGCAACTGGCCGATTTTCTCCAACGCAGGTAGCGCATCTTCTGCAATACCCTGCAGTTCACCCGACATGCCCATCATGTTGGCAGTAATACGGTCCAGCTGGGATTCGCGCTTTTTCCACAGCCGCTGCATCGCTGCCTTCTCTTTTTCCAGGTCCATTTTCATCGCCTGGTAGGCATCAACTACGCCGCGGATTTTCTGTGCAAACTGCGGACTGCAGAGATAATCGTAAACGGCTTCCATTTTTTCGCTTTTACCGTGCTCCACCAGTTTCTGTTTCTGCTTTTCTATCAGTGTCATGCGGAGTGCTTCTGCAACAGGTCGTACCGCATAAGGCCTTACAATCCAGATATCCTCCTCGAACAGGAATGGCTCGAGGGTATCATGGGGAAATGCCGTAGTGACAAGAACAGCAGTTTCAGCACCGGCTTCATGCTGATCATCCTTTAGTTTGGCAACCCAGGCATTTGACCAGTTTTCAGCACGCTTGGCCTCCCAGATGATCTTGCCGCATATCGTCCCTGTTCGCGTCATCACAGTCTGTGTGATATCCGCCCCCCTGACGCCTTTCTTGACTTCAACGACTTCATCCAGCGGGAAAGAAGAACCCAGGATACCTTCGAGCTCCAGCTCCAGCACTTCACCCTGCAATTGTGATGAACCCTGCTCTAGTTTGCGTTTCAGGTCTTCATTGGCTTTCTGGGCATCTTCGATCTTTTTTCGCAGCTCGGCTTCTCGCATATTAAAATCATCGGAAACCTGTTTCTGAATCTTTTCCTTCTCCTCATTCAGCTGACGCTGCAATTTGACCTCAAACTCCTTACGGTCCTCCTCGAGCTTGCTCATGCTCTGTCTCAGCTGCAGTTCCTGTGAACGATATTCATCCAGTTTTTTGTCCTTGTTTGCCAGGTCTTCCTGAAATTCTTTCAAGCGAGCCTCTGCATCAGCGCGGGCCTCTTTGACTGCCTTCTGTTTCGCATGATTGATCTCTTTTTTCAGTTTATCGCTGTCTTCCTTAGTCTCTTCAAGCTTTTCGGTTAGTTCAGTGATGCGCGATTCGAATGACCTGGCGGCCTGTCGCTGCGCTTCTTTTTCCGCTGTCTGCCTGAGTTTCTGACGTTCTTCCGACATCGCAGCATCATATTCATCAGCATAGCGTTCAATCGTCTGCTGGGTAATACCGTCACGCAATTCGAATTCGTGCTCGCACTCAGGACAGGTAATGATTTCATCGGCATTTAGAATAATTCGCTTGGACATTGCTACCCCTGGTTTACTGGATTGGTGAAACACCAATGGCTATAGACTCGCCATTAATCCTAACATGATTATCGATAACTGGCTTTTTCGGCAAGGAGATCATCCATTACGGACACCATTTCATCACCAATCTATTTATGACTTGCTGAAAAGTTAGAGATCCTCCACCTGTTCAGGTTCGATTCAGCCTCATTGTCGTCTAATAACAATCAAGCCAACTAAAAAGAGGATTTAGCTATGAATGCAAATAAAACACATTCTGACAAAAAAACACGCGGCCTGGTCATTGCCAGCCTTATGCTCATTGCGACCCTTGGAATCACGACAGTCAACAGTGCACACGCCAGCCACGGTTATTATAATGATGGCTCTGCCCTGTCATTTTCAATCAGCTATGGCTACTACCCCGAAGCAGTTGTTTACTATGACAGTTATCGGCCAGTGCATCGCTACCGCCATGTCGATAATCATAGATACTACGTCGTGCGACCAGGCCGTCATGGCGGACGTGGACATAAACACGGCCATAAACATCACCGTAATAATTTCAGAGGCCACAACAACCATTGAACAGGATAAGGGCACGTAAACCGTGCCGCGTCCCACTTCAGAAAGAAGATGAAAAAAAGGCCTGTGCGGACAAGCCGCACAGGCCTTGCTGCAGAGTGAACCTGATAGTTACTTGGCTTCTGTAGCTGCTGCGGCAGGAGCTGGAGCTGGAGCTGCAGCTGGTGCTGCCGGCGCAACAACAGGGGCACCATAACCATAAGGTGCATATCCCCAACCATAAGGTGCGCCATAGCCGTATGGGCGATAGCCATAGCTGCCATAACGATTGTCTAAGTTGCTGTAGCCACGGCCATACCCGCGGTAGTCATTGTAGCCACGGCCATAACCGTCGCCATAACCTGAACCATAGCCAGAACCATAACCATGACCACGTCCACGGCCTCTGCCGCGGCCGCTGCCTTTGAAGCTCATGTTGAATTCACCATCAACATCGCCATCCATATCACCGTCGCCGTAAGCACGACCGTCGCCGCGTCCTCTTGTATAGCCCGAGCCGTAGCCGCTTCCGTCGCCGTATCCATAACCGTCGCCATAACCAGATCCATAGCCAGACCCGTAGCCATCATTTCGGTCCCAGCCATTACCCCACCAGGCGGATGATGCAGCAGAAACGCTCATCAGAGCAGTAATTGAAATAACTTTAACCAGTTTCATAGGTACTCTCCTTTAAGTATGTTTAAGGAATGAAATCATCGTCGAAGCCCTCATAATCTCTGAAGCACCTCAGACAGAACCCCATAGCAAAAAAAGCCATGAACCGTCTATTTTACGATTTTTTTTAAAATGTGAAAAGAGTGAACTGTGATCCGTACTCCGCAGGAGAGATCAGCATAACATGATTTAAATCAGATAGTTACAGGCATCATAAATTTCGATGCAGGCATGCATCAATACCTGTAATTAGCGTAGAAGCTCGCCTAAAGCCGTTTCCCGGCAAGCGTCGGCATTTTATCAGTGCGTGTTTCCAGTTTCAGATAACTGAGCAGACGAATGCTGTTTTCATCGTGCAAAGTCTTATGGATTTGCCCAACTGCGGTGAGAATTTCCGTCATTTCCCCCTCGATATTGGTACCTGATGCATGCGTCTCGAGAATGAAGTCATACTGTTTTAGCAACTCGACCACACGCAAAACCTGTTGCCGGACGGATACACCAGCGCCGAGTGGAATGACCTGTAGCTCTGCGGTTGCTTTCATTTTAACACCTCGTCATACGGCAAGTTAATCTATCACAGTCAATGTTGTCTGATTAGCTTAACTGTTTCCAGTATCTATTCTCATAGTCTCGATGCTGATCCTCTGCTTGCAGTTTCTGCATCCCCTGTGTAAGGAAAAATTCTACCGCATCATTCTGCGCCTTAACCAGCAGACCGTCCAGTCCTGACTCTCTTACGGCATTCTCGGCTTCTGCGAATAGCCTCGAACCCATGCCTCGTCTCTGATACTCTGGCTGCACGTATATACCATGCAACAGCAATCCCTTACTGCCTTGCTTACCCAGGTGTGCTTCGCTGTCCCATGCCGCTATGGCAATAATCTTCTCATCTTCTTCAGCCACAGCCAGTGAATAATAGTTCAGGTCCATTTCATCATAGCGATAGCTCGGCAGGGCAAGTCGCTTCACCCGTTCCGGCAATTGCCAGCTCATCACCGCCGCTTCGACAACCCCGTTTAGGGCATCGAGATCATCTACGTTCGCTGGCCTGATATTGATGTCAGCGCTATTCATTGAATTCCTCTTACAATTAAATATGCGGGCACGTATATTTTGTGCCCGCAATGACACTATAGACTAGGCTGCTTCAGATGATTTTTCAGCGAAATACTGTTCAAGTTTTTCAGCACCACCGACATGTTGACCACCGATAAAAACCTGCGGTACTGTTTCGCGGCCTGCAATGGCTCGAACAGAACGCAACGTGGTCTGTTTGCCGACGAGGATTTCTTCGTAGGCAATGCCCCTTTCATTCATCATCGCTTTTGCCCGTGCACAGTGCGGGCAGCCTGGCCGGGTAATAATACTGACATCATCTGGTTTAGCAACGGATGGATTGATGTAGTCAATCATGGTATCGGCATCAGACACCTCAAATGGATCGCCTTCAGTCTCTGCTTCAATGAACTGCTTCACAATTACACCATCCCTGACCAGCATAGAATAACGCCATGACCGTTTACCAAAACCAAGCTCTGTTTTGTCAACCAACATACCCATAGCCTCGGTGAATTCACCATTGCCGTCGGGGATAACAGTAATATTCTCTGCTTCCTGATCCTGTTTCCAGGCATCCATGACAAAGGCATCGTTTACCGACATACAAACGATATCATCAACACCATTCTCTTTGAACACCGAAGCCAGCTCGTTAAAGCGCGGCAAGTGTGTAGACGAACAGGTCGGTGTAAATGCTCCGGGGAGAGAAAATACGATAACAGTCCTGCCCTTAAAGATTTCATCGCTGGTAATATCTACAAATTCATCATTCTTGCGAGTCTTGAAAACAACAGATGGTACACGCTGACCTTCGTGATTCTTCAACATAATATTTACCTCATCATCATTAAACTGGATTGATCAAACTGTCTGTACGTAGATATCACTGCGAACCTGCGTTTCCTTGTTCAGCCGATTCCAGACCTTTTCGTGAAAGTGATACGCTACAGTGTTTACTGCTGGTTCCAGCAGTGCGATGGCGCTACCGATAAGCAAACTGCCGCTTACCAGGTAACCAACACTAAACGCCACTGTGAAATGCACTACGGCGAAACTTATCGTCTTCCTCATCACATTTCTCTCCTCGTTGCTAGTTTATGAACTGCTGTTGGAATGTATTATCGGGTGAAAAGAATAATTGTTAAAATCGTTTATTTATTTATTGTTGATTGTTAATATCTATCATTGATGGTGTTTGCGAGGTAAATTATGAAATTACGTGATCTGGAATACCTGGTGGCTGTGGATGAAGAGCGACATTTTCACAAAGCGGCGGAACGCTGCTTCGTTAGCCAGCCTACTCTCAGCGGCCAACTTAAGAAACTGGAAGATGAACTTGGCGTGATGCTGGTCGAGCGCACAAGACGCCAGGTGGCAATGACCGATGTAGGAGCAGCCGTAGCACAGCAGGCCCGTATAATCCTGGCTGAGGTAAAAGCCGTCAAAGAAATCGTGCAATCCTTCGATGACCCGATGGCCGGCGAACTGCATGTTGGCCTGATTCCGACACTGGCGCCCTACTTGCTACCTCGCATCATGCCCGGAATCCGTGCGCAGTACCCGAAACTAAAACTCTGGTTACACGAATACCAGACATCAGTATTACTGGAACAATTACGGCGTGCAGAGCTTGATTTCCTGATACTCGCCCTGCCGGTCGATACTGATGAGTTTACCGAGATACACCTTTTCAATGAGCCATTTCAATTGGCTGTGCCGAAAGACGAAGAACTTGCACAGCAGCCAATGATTGCCCTGGCTGAACTTAGCAAGCGTGAAATGCTGCTGCTGGAAGAAGGGCATTGCTTGCGTGGGCAGGCACTCGATGTCTGTTTTATGGCTGGCGCCACAGAAAATGTCGGTTTTCACGCCTCCAGCCTGGAAACACTCAGGCAAATGGTTGCTGAAGGAATGGGAATTACATTGATGCCGGAACTGGCAATCCCTTCCCGGCAAAGCGAAACTGATACGATACGATACCTGCCCTTTACTGATCCCAGGCCCAGTCGCCAGATCGGCATGCTTTACCGCAAGGGCAGCTATCGTAAAGAAACCTTCATCAAACTGCAGTTGTTGATTCAAAACGAAATGGACGAAAAAGAAAATGGCACAGAGAACAATTATCCTTTCTCATAAGCTATTCGACGAAAGTGTTGACAAAGATTTTTTTCTAGAGAATATCAAGTGGTTATTAGTTAGACCGGTTTACTAATGACTGAATAACTCGGGACTTACCATCCACAGCAGCTGCCAGCTTCCTTGTTCAACCAATTCGAGACTGACAATGCTTCCAGGCGTGTAGGCCACGATGGTTTCTTCTATTGACCCTGTCAGCAGTAAACTGACCAGCTTTGACATGAAAGGCAGATGGCCAACAACTAAAAGATCGTCATTCCAGTCGTCAATCAGTTGTGCAAAGGCCTCGACCGGATCGTTGGGATTAATGCCATTAAATTCTTCGACCGATGGCTCACTGCCGATATACCGCGCAAGAATCTCCGCTGTCTGCCGAGCCCGCGTCTTACCACTATGTATTACACGTGATACTTCGATGCATTCTGCGAGAGACCTTGCCAGCTGTTCAACCGCTAACTGCCCCGTTTCACTCAAAGGCCGGTCAGGATTGATATCCTTTGCCAGCGCATTGCCATGTTGTACAAGGTAGAGCTTCACCTGAGATCTGGCCTCAATTTCATTCCTGGCAGTGAAAACATGAAAACGACTATATCTCCGATGACCTAGAGCAACTCTAGCAATCGTACCAGTTTATTCAGTTTCGGGTCTTCTTCAAGCGCACCTTCCCAGAACGGATAGGTTACAGATTTGCCTTTTTCACCAATAATCATTTTTGCCTGGAACGCACTAGCTCCTTCTGGCATGTCGTGTTGCAGTGGAATACCGAGTTCCTCGATTGCACCCAGGATATCTGCTTCCTGGCTACTGCTTAGCTGACCGCTACGCGGTGGTTCGGTAGTGTAGGTGCCATCCTGAACCACAAATTTTCCGCTATTGTCGATCTCGACGACAAATGCGTAATCCTCTTCACCTACTATCTGATACTTGATTGGAACCATGTTTGCCTACCTTTGTAAGTTGACCTGCCTGCTGTTTAGCAAGGTAAAATTGTCTATGAAATAGCTTCGTAAATTATCATCAAACCTGGTGCAGTAATGGAAATACCACAATAAACCTTAAGCTTGCAAGAACAACTCATTTATAACGATCGATTTTCCCTGTAATTTTTAAAGCCACTGCTGCCTGATATCGACTATTTCCAGGCGAGGCGCCTCTTCACAGAGCCGCTGAACCCGACCCATTTCAATCTCAAGTTTTCGTCTATCCCCGCTGACTATAGTCACGCCTATCAATGATCGCTGCCACTTGTCCTGGTAGCCAATCTCGGCGACAGAGGCGTTGAAACGAGCCCTGATTTGATCACACAGACCTCTCACTACGCCCCGCTTCTGCTTTAATGACTGCGCATCAGGAATGAAGATTTCGATAGTCATCAATGCCACATACGCAGAATCATTATTTGTTTTCATCTACCTGTTAACCCTGTCATGTTTGTATTATTGTAATATCATTATCACTGGCCGCTCGAAATTCTGCGCTTTAAATATGCTTTAATATATCAATGCGGAGAACAGGATACATGAGAATATGCAAATGACCGTTCTATGCTACATCCGCTACCACATCATTGCGGTTTTATTATTACTCTTACCAATGCAGGAATTGATGGCTGAAGAAAAAATACTCATTATCGACGATCCAGGCAGTAGCAGTGACACAGTGAATGCTGTCCAATGGCGCCTGGTGACTGATAATGTTATGGGAGGGATATCACAAGGTCGACTAATCGCCGCTTCGGTCAGTGACCGGCAATGCCTGCGCATGCAAGGTGATGTCAAACTAGATAATAATGGCGGCTTCGTGCAGATGGCGCTGAATCTGACAGAAGACAAACTGGACGACATTGCATCCTATACCGGACTGGTGCTGGAGGCTTATGGAAATGGCGAGTCATACAACATACATCTTCGCACCAGCAATTTGTGGTTGCCATGGCAATCCTATCGATCCAGCTTCATAGCGCCTGCAGAATGGAAAACATTTTATATCCCGTTTACAGACTTCACACCTTATCGTACCAGCAAAACACTAAAGCTAGAAAAAATTGAAAGAATTGGTGTGGTCGCTATAGGCAGAGAATTTACAGCTGACCTTTGTATCGGCAAAATTGGACTATATCGTTGACTGTGGATAGATTCAGTCTCGATTCGCTAGCCTTTGCCAAAACTCAAAGGTTTTTTTACAGCTTATTGAGACTTACCCATCTAGATGGAGATAAACCTTCAAGAAGATCTGATGCAACGCGAAGATTCATACCCGGATCCACATTTTGTTAATACAACAGCGGCATGATGGTGCGAGGTTTATGTTATCTTTCATAGAGGTGGCATCAGAATATCATCGATAATAATATCGACTGCATCGCGGTCAACTGCTAGTTTGATATACCCTCTGTTTTGCAATTCATAATTTTCTTCACAGCTGACACAACGCTTGCAACCTGGAATGGCTGCTTTTCTTTTTTCTGGTATCTGCGTTCCACACTCAATGCAATATAGCGTGGAAAGTGAAAATCTTGCTGTATCGACCCTGATGCCTCTGGCCGCAGCAATAGCTCTTTCCAGGTTATCTGTAATTACCTGGTCTGCGATATCTGCCTGATCCATGTTGACCTCTCTGTATAAAATGATTTTAGATTCAGGCAGATCGTAGTGGCAGCATGTTTCAACCGTATGACAATTCTGTCACAGCTCTATTACAGAGGTTCAACATGCTTAGAGAGTGCTATTTGATTTATTACCAAATTAATAATAATTGTCTAAGGGAGCTTACTTCAATACACCCGGTGAGCGGATAGATTGATTTAATGAATTAAAGCGTGATCTTTGTGAATGACTTACTGAGCGAGTGATGATTGCTTATCTGCATCGTATTCTGTTTGCAATATTATTCTGTTTGCAACCCGTGGATATTTTTCTGTCTGCTACCAATGCGCTCATATTCTGCAATTACCTGCGCGCCCAGCAATAGAATGATGGCTGCCGCTTCCAGACTAATCAGTATGACTATCGCGGTAGAGAAGGCACCATAAATCAGATTAACCAGCGACAAGGAGGAAAAATACCACACCAGTATATGCCGAGTTGCTTCCCATAGAAGTGCTGCCGTAACGCCACCAATCAACGCATGTTTTATTGACAAACGCCCTACGGGCATGACCATGTAGAGCGACGTCAGCAGTATGACCTCGCCACTGAAGCCGAGTAGATAAATAAATAAAGTATCCATAATGCCCAGTGACAGCCCGTGACTGCGCAGGTAGCCACTGACGATACTGACCAGCAATAAGCCAATGGCCAGCAGCAGGATATAGATATAGGGAATTATCGCAGAAACAAGAAAATGCCGACGTTTAATTGATACCCGGTGGAAGAAAATTACGCACATGGCATTCTCCAGTGCGGTAAAGGCAAATGAACTAAAAAACAGCAATAAAACAAAACCGATGACGCCGATAAGTTTAGATTTTTGTAAAAAGACATCTACCTGGCTGATCACTGCATCTGCCTGACCCGGAGTAACCAGTACCAGGTAATCACGCAGTGCCGCCAGCAGGTCCTGCGGGTCATCGAACTGCGACAGCACCACCAGTATCAGTGCGATCATGGGGATGATTGACAATAAAGTGTAATAGGCAATTGCACCGGATAACAGAAAACCCTGGTTGGCACGAAAGCCTGACAGCACCCGCTTCATGAAGCCCAGTGGATCCAGAATTACAGCGCGTGTTCGTGAAGAAGACAATGTAGTCACCGTTTTAGCCTGTCAGGCATCAATCTTAAGTGTTTTAAAAACTGTTAGGAATAGTTTCACTAAGAAAATATTTGGCCAGCTCATCCTTTCCGGTTCATCTCATCCCCTGATCCAACCTTCAGACTACCAGATTAATCAATTACTCTGCTTCTTCAATCTTTCCATCTGCATGCCTGGCGAAACGTCGCTTGCCTGTATGCACCTGATCTCTGTTCGGCCACGGCCAGCCGCCAAACTCTGTTTCCTGGTAGTCCTTCATTGCCTGCATAATTTCATTTCGGGTATTCATCACAAAAGGGCCATATTGCTCAACAGGTTGGTTTATTGGCCGCCCCTGCAATAGCAGTAAGCGGCATTCTTCATTGGCATTCTGCAACACTGCATCCGCATCTGATTGCAATTCAATGCTGTGCATTGGTGCGATGTCTACGCCATCAACATTCAGTGAACTGCCCTGGTATAAATACAATGTTCTATTCAGGCCAGCTGCCGCTTTTGGCAACTGCCAGCGTGCCCCGGCAGACATGACAATAGTCCATATAGCAACGTGGTTATCAGGATTACCGGCCCAGGAATCAGGTGGAGGCTGCAGCGCCTGTGTCTCTTCGAGTACACCGGCTATAACATCCACTGTTGTTTTGTTGCCAGCCTCATCAACAAAAGCTTTTTGCGGAATATCACTGGCCCAGAACATGGAGAAGTGCGGCTCTACCATTTTGTTTTGCGCTGGCAAGTTTAACCAAACCTGGAACAGCTCAAGAGTATTTGCTCTATCCCGGTTAACCAGCGGAAACATTTCCGAGTGCTGCACGCCTCCCCCCGCCGTCATCCATTGCACATCTCCGCCGCCATAACGACCTGCCGCGCCCATCGAATCGGCATGATCGACCAGGCCCTGCTGAACAATCGTTACCGTTTCAAATCCTCGATGCGGGTGGACGGGGAAACCCGGGACCCGGTCCCCATGATACATACGCCAGCCATCCTTGATCTCGAAATCCATTCCGATGTTGCGTCCTTCTAATGAAGCATTCGGCCCAAGATCATCGTTCCCTTCAGGATAAAAATCATTGTGATAGGCACAAAATAGAAATGGGTCACTCGTCTGCCACTGGAAATCAATCGGCTTGATACTTTTAATGGCACTACTCTTCATTTCATTCTCCTTTTAAGAGATTGACAGTATATGCAAATGAAAGTTTTATCATTAATTCATGACAGATCTAAAGGTTTAACCGGTGCATCCAGCCAGCGACTGTCATTTTTCCAATCATAGTCAGGGTCATCGACGAATAGCTCGACTTCATTACCATCCGGATCGCGCAGATAAATACTCTGGCTGACAGTGTGATCAGAAACGCCATCGGGCGTATAACCCAGCTCAAGCAGTTTATTATAGAATTTTTTTAACTCATCAATGGAGTCACCTATCTTCCAGCCAGCGTGATACAGCCCTACTCGCCTGCCGTGAAGTGGGCCTTCCGCATCTCCAACCTGGATCAACAACAATTCGTGATGTGTACTACCCCCAGTGAGTATGGCAGCCTGATTATTGAAAATTCTGCCACGAACATCGAGCCCGACAACTTCATGATAAAATTTTAAAGACGTTTCCAGATCACGCACGTAATACACAATATGCCCGAGTGTTGTCACACTACCCCCCTCATCTAAACGGTTATCGGTGACAGGCAGTTTAGACAATGCCCAGCAACCGATCAATGTTACCTGAAGGCTTGCTTATACAGCTTACTAGTGATTCCCTGAATTTTTATCAATATGAATCAAAACGCCACTGCTTAGGAGCTTGATCAGCTGCTGCATTTCGACCTCGGATACTTCATCCTTATCACAACTGGAAGTACAGAGGTTGGCCGCTGTTATCAGAACTGGTGAGTTATTAACAAACAGGTCAAGCGCTTGCCCTTCACGGCCAAGAATACCTTTAATCACCGCAGGGCTTAACATGCCTGCGGATTCCATAACTGGCAAAATTGCTACATTGTGAATTGCAGTCAGTAATTTAGGGCCGATGAACTGCGGTGGCATAGCACCCTGATTGAGTAGCAATAAGCGTTCAGCGGTTTCACTATAAAAATCCAGGAAATGATTTCCCTGGCGAAACATCAGAAATGCATTATGCACCTTTTTAAAGACTCTGAGTTTGCCGTGGCGGTCATTCTGCACCCAGACTTCACGTCCTACGGCATAGGGCTGATCAGGCAGGACAAATTCCGCAGGATTAAAAATAAGGAAATCTGCATCCAGCCAGATAACGGTTTCATAGCCCCTGTTCAGTGCACCCTTAAGCACTAATAACCGGGCAAGGTCTGATGCGATGACTTTTTGATTTCGTGTTTTCTCAAATAATCCGGCAGGTAAACAGTCAAATAGTTCATCACCGAAAAATTGGTATTCATAGTCATTCAATACACACCATTCCTGAACAGAATCCAGGCAAGACTTAATCCAGGAATACGGCAGGGGTGAACGGTGTGATTGAATAACCAGTGTGTGGTTGATCGGTTTATACCATCTCGGTTGGAGATATAGTTCTATCGCAGATCCTGTTACTCCTCATGTAGTAGGATCAGCAGGATTTGGCTCAAGCTGATTGATACTTAATGCTTTCCCATCATCTGGTATTTTGCAGCCATGTGTTCCTGGTATGCAGTAATCACCATATTGTACTGCTGTTCATTTAGTATTTTTTTCAGATTATCCCGACAGTTAACTTTCCGCTCAGCAATATCCCGCCGCACTGCAAGCATCTCGTCAACGTTGCTCATCAAGGCTGCCTTATCAGCACCTTGCAATGAAGCCGCCATGATTTCTTTTTCCAGCATCATTACCTTGCCAACCTGTTCTTTAATTATTGGATTGCTCTTTTCTCTCCATGCTGACAGGGCCTTTTGCTGCTCAGGAGTGAGATTCAGTTCACCACTTTTTTTCTTTACCACCATCATCAGGTTGGGCATTGGGTTGGCGTGGTGCATGGCTCGCTTCTGACCCATTTTCCCATGCTTGCCACCTTTATGGGCACACCACTTGTGCTGACCCTGCTCCTGGGTTTCGTGCTGACTGGCAAGGCCTGCCGTGCCAAACGACAGTGCAGTAGCCATAGCTATAAATGTGATAATTTTCATGAGCATCTCCAATGAGTTAAGTTTGTATGATGTCCGTACGTGTCGTCACGGATTTTAAATAAATAAGTAGCAGGGAAATCTATCGCACCACAATAATCCTAATATTGATTTAGCTCAATCTTTCTGAAATTTTTTATTAACTAGCACGCCCGATTAAGGGTTTAATAAAAATTTTAGCTTAACAGCCCGCAGCACACTCGGCACTGCTGTTAAACTCCATCGTGCGGCCACTGAGTGGCAAATACACAGGCACACCAACTGCCTTTATAAATATGTCTGACCGTGTGCCGGCAATCACTTTACCGTCCTGCGTCGAGGCCTCATTTGCGTGCGAAGCAATCACTGCCTTCGGTTTGATAAGTTCATTAATGACATAAGCCGCTTCTTGCGGGCCGGTGGTATAAGTATCGCCAATATTCATCACCACTAATTTGGCGCCATAATGTCCGCGCACAACCAGGTCCTGTTCCGCAGTAATGCCGGTATCTCCCGACAGGTAGACCACCAGGCCATTGGAAAAAGTCAGCACATAGCCGGTTGGCGGCCCGGCGTAGGCTGTGAGACCTGCTGACTCCATCATGTCACCCAGTTCGCCACCAATCATCCCGCCCGCAATACCATTCGAATGTACTGCAGGCACAGTCGTAATCGTCACACCACCTACTTTGCGTGAACCGCCAAAACGCACTAGCAATGAATCTTTAGGATTACCACCCAGTGTTTTCAGCTTGCCGGCAAAAAACTTTGGCATTTCACTGCCGGTAATAATTTTCGCCTTTTTAGCCAGCGCAATATTGACCGTGCTGGTATTTGGCAAGGCATTGACAGGCGTCACCGGCTTTCCGCACTCGCCATCATTGACACGCTTGATATGCTGATTACCAACATGATCTCCGTGCATGTGGCTAACCAGAATCGCATCGATGCTGCCAAGGCGCTCGTCGTTGGCACCGGCGACTGTTCTACCCGCATCATAAAGCAACCGGGTACCGTCCGGATCTTCAAAAATCAGCGCACGATCACGACTGCAGAATTCACCATCGTGGCTGCCAAGAGGTGTTATCTTGACGTTTTCAGCAAACGCGGCTGTTGATGGTATAAGGAAAGTACTTATTACCATCACACTGAAACATATCCGAAGCTTTAATTCCTTAGTCATTACTAAACTCCTTCCTGTTTATTTTATATGCGGCTAAAGATCAGACACAATAACCACCTGATAAGAAGAAGAATACACAGAACCTGTATTGCTTTATCCAGCCTATTTCCCAATTACTATTACAGGATTACTGCATCTCCGGCTCAACTGTAATACTATCAACAGATGCGCAAAAAGGTTAATCACTCAAGGTGGCGGTAGAACTCCTGCATCCCGCTGTTCAGGACTGGTTTCTGCAATCCATTGGGCAACCAACGGATCCACAAAAACTGGCATGGCCGGCTATACGTCAGCATAAAAACACTCTTATCGCCGCCCCCACAGGCACCGGTAAAACACTCGCTGCCTTCATGTCATCTATCGATGAGCTGGTTATTGAAGGTCTCGAGCATGATCTGCCGGATGAAACGCGGGTTTTGTATGTCTCTCCGCTAAAGGCCCTGTCGAATGATATACAAAAGAACCTGCAATCTCCGATAAGCGGTATTCGTGATTCGTTGCTGGAACACGGCCTGCCAGATGTTGAAATCCGCGCCTGGGTTCGCACCGGGGACACCCCGCAAAGCGAGCGCCAGAAAATGCGCAAGAAGCCGCCTCATATTGTGGTGACTACGCCGGAATCGTTATTTATTCTGCTCACCTCTGAATCCGGTCGAGAAATGCTAGCGACGGTACACACCGTTATTATCGATGAAATACATGCCCTCGCCGGTAACAAGCGTGGTGCGCATTTGATGCTGTCACTCGAACGGCTTTCAGCGCTCTGCATCAAGCCTCCGGTCCGCATCGGCATCTCGGCTACACAGAAGCCGATTGAGACCATGGCCAAATACCTCTGCGGTGAAGAAGAGTTCTGCAATATCATCGACACCGGCCATGTCAGGCAGCGTGATTTAGAGATTGAAGTGCCGGACTCACCGCTGGAAGCCGTCATGGCAAACGAAGTCTGGGCTGAAATCTACCAGCGGCTGGAAGAACAGGTAACCCAGCACTCAACCACCCTGATCTTTGTCAATACGCGACGCCTGGCCGAGCGTGCTGCGCATCACCTGGCCGAACGCCTGGGCGATGATGCCGTGACGGCACATCATGGCAGCCTGTCACGCGAGCACCGTTTAAATGCTGAAACACGATTAAAACAGGGACAACTGAAAGCACTGGTAGCGACGGCCTCGCTGGAACTCGGTATTGATATTGGTGATATCGACCTGGTCTGCCAGATCGGTTCTCCGCGTTCAATTGCCACCTTCCTGCAGCGCGTCGGCCGAGCCGGTCACTCGATCGGTGCTGTTCCCAAAGGCCGCTTATTTCCGTTGACCCGCGATGACCTGGTCGAGTGCACGGCAATCCTTGACGCTATCCAACATGATGAGCTGGACCACATTGTTATGCAGCCGCATCCGCTCGATGTGCTGGCACAGCAGATCATTGCCGAAGTCGCCAACCGGGAATGGGATAAAAGCGAGCTCTACAATACGTTCAAACAGGCCTGGATCTATCGCGACTTAACGCAGGCAAACTTCGATGCCATAATTAAGATGCTGGCCGATGGCTATTCAACACGACGTGGCAGGCGCGGTGCCTACCTGCATTATGATGCCGTAAACCAGCGATTGCGTGCCAGGCGAGGGGCAAGGCTGGTGGCACTGACCAATGGCGGAGCAATCCCTGACCAGTTCAATTACGATGTCATTCTGCAGCCAGAGGGTTACCTCATCGGTAACCTGAACGAGGACTTTGCTTTTGAAAGTCTGCCCGGTGATATTTTTCAGCTCGGCAACACACCCTATCGCTTCCTGAAAATTGAGCAGGGAAAAGTCTTTGTCGAAGATGCAAAAGGCCAGCCACCTAACATACCATTCTGGTTTGGTGATGCCCCGGGCCGTACCGAAGAGTTGTCAGATGCCCTGTCACGTTTACGACTGGACTGTGAAAAACATCTCGAACAGGGTATTGCCAATACCTGCCAATGGTTTATTGAACAATACGCTCTCAGCAGCGGTGCAGCGCTCCAGCTGACTGAATATCTCGCGGCGGGAAAAGCCGCCTTAGGATGTTTGCCAAGTAAAAAAACCATTGTCTTTGAGCGCTTTTTCGATGAAACCGGTGACATGCATTTTGTCATTCACTCACCGTTTGGCGCCCGCATAAACCGCGCCTGGGGGCTGGCATTAAGAAAGCGCTTCTGCCGAAAATTCAATTTTGAGCTGCAGGCCGCCGCCACCGACAACAATATTGTTTTATCTCTCGGCCCCACCCACAGTTTTCCACTGGAAGAAGTCGTCAACTACCTGAAGGCCGGTAATGTGCGGGAGATATTAATCCAGGCCCTGCTCGATTCGCCTATGTTCGAAACACGCTGGCGCTGGAACAGCAATATATCCCTCGCCGTGCCGCGTAACCGTAACGGTAAACGCGTGCCGGCGCAGTTCCAGCGCAATGATGCCGAAGACCTTATCGCGGTGATCTTTCCTGACCAGCTTGCCTGCCTGGAAAACATTGCCGGCAATCGAGAAATCCCGCAGCACCCGTTAGTCGAGCAAACCCTGTCTGACTGTTTAAACGACACCATGGACATCAATGCCCTTGAGCAATTGCTCGAACAATTACACGGTGGTGAGATTAAACTGGTCTGCTGTAATTTAACGACGCCTTCGCCACTGGCGCAGGAAGTCATTAATGCCAATCCTTATGCCTTTCTTGATGATGCGCCGGCCGAAGAGCGGCGTACCCTGGCAATACAGCAACGCAGGCATATTGACCCGGCTTCAGCCGCCGAACTGGGTACCCTCGACCCGGCAGCCATCAGGCGCGTAAAAAGCGAAGCCTGGCCGGATCCAGTCATCGCCGATGAACTGCACGACGCCATGGTGCTGATGGCATTTATGACCGAGGCCGAGGCAACAGCAGGCCCAGTTCAGAACGATGATAAAACTGACCTGGTCTCATCAGACTGGTCTCACCTGTTTGAATCACTCATCGAGCAGCAACGCGTAACTTTATTAACGCTATCACACGGGGTAAAAGTCTGGGTCAGCGCGGAAAGGCTGGCGCTATTTATGCATCTGTATCCCGATGCAAGCGGCACACCCGAGATTAACAGCCTGCCTGCAGAAATTGATCTAACTGACGAGCAAACAGGTTCTCAGAAAGTACTAACCGAAATTATTCGCAGCCGCCTTGAATCACTCGGCCCGGTGACTGCCGAATCACTGGCAAAACCTCTGGCGTTGACTGGCACGCAAATCGACCAGTGCTTACTCGCACTTGAACAGGAAGGCTTTGTTATTCGCGGCCAGTTTAGCCAGCAGCAACAGGTGGAATGGTGTGAACGCCGACTGCTGGCACGCATACATCGCTACACGGTGAAACGCTTAAGAAGCGAAATTGAAGCCGTCAGCCCGGCTGATTTCATGCGCTTTTTATTCAGCTGGCAACGCGTCACCGACCGCGGTGAAGGTATCGAAGCCTTAAGCGATATCATTGATCAGCTCGAAGGCTTTGCCATCCCCGCTAAACTGTGGGAGCAATCTATCCTGCCGGCAAGACTGGATACCTATATGACCAGCTGGCTCGATACCTTATGCATCACCGGCAGAATCAACTGGCTGCGTAAAACGCTGAGTGACAGCAAAACGAACAACAAAGACAAAACCCGTGCCAGCACCACCGTCAGCAACACGCCAATTTGCCTGATTAATCGGCAGTTTGTGCAGGTATGGAAACAGTTCTACAAAGAGAAGAATGGCCAGTCGAATAAACTCT
>Ga0316196_10000012_pt1 | contig 44464 bp, 39 predicted proteins | sample Eddsed2cm_MG_FD_204938 | JGI IMG/M metagenome (GOLD analysis project Ga0316196, IMG submission 204938) | Coastal sediment microbial communities from Maine, United States - Eddy sediment 2 cm | ecosystem: Environmental > Aquatic > Marine > Coastal > Sediment | place: USA: Maine | collected... | reverse complement strand
CCGGCGTCGGTGTAACGCGAGTGTTCATTGTCGTGACAGTAAACGCACAACAGCTCCCAGTTGCTGCCATCCAGCGGATTATTGTCGTGATTGTGGTCGCGGTGATGAACGGTTAATTCCTGCAGGTTTTTTGCATTGAACTCACGCGCGCAGCGACCGCATACCCAGGGGTACATCTTCAGGGCACGACTGCGGTATCCCTGCTCACGGGTTTCACTGGCGACCCGTGCCTCGGAAACAATACGATCAAGTTTGTCGGTGGAATTCTCTGATGGCATTCTATTTCACGGAAATTCTGCTCGGCCCTCATCCTATAGCAAATAGATTTATGCACCAAGTGTCGGATTTTTACGCGTACGCGAGACGCGGCTGCAAGGATCTGCAAATGCTGTATTTTGCGCATATTGCATGATAAATCCAATCTGGCAGGATGCCAGAAGAGGCCCTACCGGCGTTTACCGGAAACTCGCTAAAATACGTATATTTATCAATCGCCTCGCACATACTGGTTAACCGCGTATTTCTGTCTATACTCACTGGCATGCGCTTAATACTCACCATGGCTTCGCTACTGATCGTGTCTCTCGTGATCTTCAATGGATATGCTAATGACCAGGGAAGGGACGGCGGTAACATTGATGGACAGTTACTGGGGCAAATAAACAGGGCCGGTGACATCAACACCCTGATTCAGGACACCGCAAGCATTCAGCGCCAGGCGCTGGAAGAACAGGTACAATGATAAACCAGTCGCGCTAGCGGCATCTCGCGGACCCCTCGCTGACGCCAGATGCTTCACCAGTGCCGAACAAATAATCCACTCAAATAATTCAATCGCAACAGAGCGATGGTCATTCGCCGATTCGATACTTGACGATACGATCGTTGCCGGAGTCAGATAGCCACAGGGTGTTACCGCTCAACTCGACGCCTTCCGGCGTGGTAAAACGATTCGGGCCCCTGCCCGCCAAACCAGCACCATCACCGAGCACCAGCAACAGCTTGCCCTCGGCATCGATGAATTTAATTTGATGATTGTTTTTATCGGCGGCAACAATGGTTCCCTGCGGGGTCAGATCGAGATAGCGTACGCCATTGAAGGCATAGTCACTGCGGCCGAGCTCAAGCTTGATATCGAGATCCGCTGATAGCAGCAACAGACGATCATTACCCGAATCGGCCAACCAGATATCACCATCACGGCTGAGCTCCAGATCGTGCGGAGAGGACAGCCCGCCCAGTTCGGCAACCACCTGGCCATTCTCATAGGCCACGACATTACCCGACCAGGCACCCGCAACGTACACTCGTCCATTGCTGTGCACCAGCACGCCTTCCGGCCCGCGAATGCGCGCATCCAGCTGTCCCACGCGTTCAGCCTTGATGCCATCGACCTCGTAGATCAACACCCGGTTATTGTGCGTGTCGGCCACATAGGCCCGCCCACGGTCGTCAAAGTCGATATCGTGCGTACCGGACTGGTGATCCGCACCGAACTCACCGCGCAACGCAAGCGTCTGCGGATCGAGAATGGCGACACGGTTATTGCCGACATCGGCAACGTACAGATAACGACCGTCGGGTGACAGTTTCAGATCGTGCGGATTTTCCAGTGCCACGCTGCTGGCGGCGAGATAAGTCAGGGTCAGCTCGGCCGCCGCGACCGGCACTGCAGCCAGCAAACCCGCAAACAGAAACAGCAAGCGTAACATGCAGGCAGCGTCAAGCCAGAGGCAGGTCGTAGAGCGAACCGAAGTGCCCCATCCTGTCTTCGATTCCCGCGAGCCTGAGTGCGTGCCAGCCCATGGCGTGGTTCGAGGAAGTCAGCGGGATACCAAGATTTTTTTCCAGCTCCGCACAGGCCTGCATCAAGCGCACCGAGGTGCAGGACACGAAAATCGCATCGACCTCGGCGTGACCGATAATTTCACGCACTGCGCGTTCGATCGACTGCGGCGTGATACGCGCTACCACGGTGTCACGATCTGAATTAAAGGAACCAAACACGGGAACCTGGTAACCGCGGGCAGCGATGTAATCGCTGACGATGCGGTTGACGTCGGCCGGATAGGGAGTCAGCACACCGATACGCCGTGCCCTGAAAGCATCGAAGGCGGCAAAGGCAGCGGTGATCGGCGTGGTGCAGCGCACCCCGGGTTTGGCTTCGCGAATGCGCGCAAACACCTGTTCCTCGCCGATCGCCATCGATGCCGAGGTACAACCGTAGGCCATGACATCGACCGGTGTGTCAGGAGTAATCACGCGCGTGCATTCGACAATGCGCGGTTCCATGGCGCGCAGGGTTTCCGGTGTAATGCGGTCCTCGTTATGAATTCGGCTTTCATACAGCGCCACACCGTCAACCTCGGCAAACAGCTGCCGCCATTCATGCTCGATGGTGTAGTCGGTGGCGAGCACGATCAAACCGATCGCCGCACGGCTGGCGATACCGCCGTCGACATCATAGGGTATATGCTCGATCAGCCTGGTCTCGATCGACCTGCTCTCGTCCATCGAGACATCGTTTGCTTTGCTGGCTGGCTGGCTCATAATTCACTCCGGGCGCGAAAGTTTGCGCGCCTACTTTACCACTAAATAATGCCAGAGGAAGTGCCAATTGGCCGACACCACTCACTGTGATTACCTGGTCATCGGCGGCGGTGCTGCGGGCTGCATCGTCGCGCGTCGTCTGGCCGAGCACAGCGACAACCACGTCATTTTGCTGGAAGCCGGCAAAGTAGATGAAGGTGACCCGATCGCTACCGATCTGTCACGCCTGGAAGAGCAGGACGACAGCTACGACTGGGGCTATCGCGCGCGTCCGCTGGCAAATTCGACGCAACAGATTTTCTATAACCGGGCAAAAATGCTCGGTGGTTGTGCAAATCACAATGATTGCGCCTTCCTGGTGCCACCGGCAAGCGACTTCGAACGCTGGGTTGAGCTCGGCGCAACTGGCTGGGACTATGCAGCCAATAAAAGCGCCTTCGAACGCATCGAACAGCGGCTGCACATCGAGTCCAGCCCCGTGGGGAATCGATTGAGCCGTGCCTTTATCGACGCCTGTCGCGCCAAAGGCTTACCCGAGCTCAACCTGCGCGAGACAGTGACCGCGGGTACCGGCTGGTTTCCACTCAATGTGAAGGGCTCGCTGCGCCAGTCCTCGTCGATCGGCTATCTGCACCCGCTCAGCAGCCTGCCTGCCAATCTCGAAGTCCGCTGCGAAACCATGGCAACGCAATTGCTGATCGAGCAGGGGCGCGTGGTCGGGGCCAGTACCGAATCCGGTTCGATTCGCGCCGCTGCCGAGGTCATCCTCTGCGGAGGTAGCATCAACACACCGCAGCTGTTGATGCTCTCGGGAATAGGCCCGGCCCGCGAGTTACGGCAGCTGGGGATCGAGCCATATCATGATCTAAAGGGGGTTGGCCGCAACCTGCTGGATCACGTCGCCGCCAACATCGCCTGCGAACTGCGGCAACCCGCCCCACCCTGGAAACTGACGCCCTGTGAATCGACTGCACTAATCCGTATCGACGCCGATGCGCCCGCAGCTGACGTGCTGTTCCATTACGTTTTGATGCTGCGCGACAAATACACCGATGGCGATCAATTCAGTGACGTAGAACACGGCATAAAACTGTCGCCGAACGTTGCGCGCCCGCGCAGTCGCGGCAGCCTGCGCCTGGCCAGCAACGATTATCGCGACGCTCCACTGATCGACCTGAACTATTTCTCCGATGCCGACGGCTACGATCAGCGAATCCTGATCGCCGGCCTGCGCTACGCGCGCGAACTGGCAGCCACGCCGGCACTCGCCAGCTTTATTCACAGGGAAGTACTGCCAGGCCCTGAGGTCATCCACGATGACGACTGGCTCGCCTACATACGGGCTGGCGCCGAAACGGTCTACCACCCGAGCGGTACCTGCCGCATTGGCAGGACCGACGATCCCCTGGCCGTGGTTACGCCCGACCTGCGCGTCAAGGGGATCGCGGGATTGCGCATCGCTGACGCTTCGGTTTTTCCCGATATGGTCAGTGTCAATATTTGCAATACGGTGATGATGATCGCCGAGCGCGCGGCCGAAATGATCGAGCGTCATTGATGCCGCAGCGGACAGGCAAAACCAGGCCTGCCGCTGCCACTGATGGCCGGCGCGGGCGCGATCTGCTTTAATCCCTGACTTAAGCAAAACTGAAGAAACACGAGTGAACACAATCTCCGAAGATTTTTACATCATCGCGCGCGAGCCGGGCGCAGAAAATCCGGCTATTCCGACCTGGGCCAGCCGCGTTGACAACCCGGCCAGGCTCACCGACAGCACCACCACACAGGTGATCCGACGTGATATTCCCGAGGTTCCCGGTGCGTTCCAGTTGCTGAACCTGCTCTGCGCCGCAGAATGTGAGCGCCTGGTGACATTAACCGAAACGCTCGGCTACCTTGAGGATGCCGCGGTTTCGCTGCCACGCAATATTCGCCACAACCACAGCACCACCTGGGTTGCCGACGACACCACTACAGACATCCTGTGGCGACGCAGCGCGCATTGCTTTCATCGCGACGATGATTTTGCCGGCAAGCAAGCTCTGGGTTTGAATGGACGACTGCGTTTCTACCGCTACGCCGAGGGGGACTATTTTGCAGCGCATACCGACGGTTCATGGCCCGGGTCGCGAATTGTCGACGGTGAGCTCGTTGCTAACGCCTACGACGATCGCTGGAGTCAGCTCAGTTTCCTGTTGTTTCTCAGTGAGGATTTTGTCGGTGGTGCCACTCGATTCTACGTCGACCCCGATCATCCCGGGCAACCCGCGCGGCGCCAGGACCCGGCACACAGCGTCGACCTGCGCACGCCCCGTGGTGGCGCATTGTGCTTTCCGCACGGTGTTCACCCGCTACATTGCGTGCACGCATCGGAGCCGATCAGCGCGGGCATTAAATACATCATTCGTTCGGACGTCCTGTTCGAACTATAGAATATCACCGTTTTTTGGCGCCGTTGCCCAGGCGCATGAAATGAATAGCGCTACTCAGATCGGTGAAATCGATATGACAGGAAGTTGCCGCGTGCAGAATGGGTTTTGCGTAATAAGCGATACCGAGCCCGGCAGCGTGCAGCATCGGTAGATCATTTGCTCCGTCACCTATAGCACAGCAGGCCCCGAGGCCATGCCCACGTGAGCGTGCAACCGATTGCAGAACGCTCCATTTGTAGTCGGCGTTAACCACAGGCTCCAGAATCTTACCCGTGAGCAGACCTTCGCGAACCTCAAGGCGGTTACAGTAATATTCATCGAATCCAAGGCGCATGGCTACCGGTGCAACGACCTGGACAAATCCGCCACTGATTAAAACACAGTGCACCCCGGCCGCCTTCGCCGCGGCGAGCAGTTCACTCGCACCGGGGTTCAGCTGCAGCGAGCTTGCCACCTCATAAAACGCCTGTTCAGGCTGCCCGGCCAACATTCCGATACGTTCACGAAGCGCGTTATCGAAGTTGATCTCACCGCGCATCGCGCGCGTGGTTATCGCGGCGATGCGCTCCCCCATACCTAGCAGGGCGGCGACCTCATCCAGGGTTTCCGCGTTAACAATGGTCATGTCCATGTCGCAAATCAGCAGACGTATCGAGCGGACACCCCGCGGTTGCAGATACACATCGGTCGCTGTCAGCCGCTGGCGCAAGGTTTTCAACAACGTCCAGGCTTCCGCAGGTACACATTCTATAGTGATCGCACAGGCATTCGGCCCGCGGTCTTCGCGTCCCAGAATAGGTAAATCCCCAAGCGCTGTGTACAGAACTGAAAGCGCTTCATTAATATTGCCTGCGCTGCAAAGCGTTGCCACGAAGGCCTGCCGCGCATCGCTGCGCGGCAACCATCTTGGCGCCTGCTCGGAATGATCAAGGCTCATTGCAGCGCGGGAAAGTGCAGGTATTGCACGTTGGTAATATTGGGCAGCGAACGCAGGTGCTCAAGATCAGCATTGCTGAGCTTTTCATCAATTTCGATCAACACCATGGCATGGCCGGCCCGCAAATCGCGACCAAGATGCATGTTGGCAATGTTGATGCCGCGCTCGGCAGTAGAAGAGCCGATGGCACCGATAACACCCGGTTTGTCATTGTTGGTGATGTAAAGCATATGCTCGCCGAGCTTGGACTCCAGTGGAATGCCGCGCACATCGATGACCCGCGGACGATTCTGGATTAGTGTACCGCAGATACTGCGCTGTTTCGATTCAGTCTCCACCGCCACGGTAATGCGGCAGGGGTACTCGTCACGCCCTTCGTTGTGAGCCTCGATCACATTGATATTGCGATCACGTGCTATTTCACGCGCATTCACCGAATTCACATAGCTGCTGTGATGTTCGAGGATCGACTGCACCACCTGGATGGTCAGCGGTGATACGTTGAGATCATTGGCCTCACCGCCGTAAGTCACGGTCAGGGTCTTTATCGGATCGTGAGTGAGTTGTCCGACGAAGGAACCCAGGCACTGCGCCAGCCGCAGGTAAGGGCCCAGCAACTGCGCTTCCTCCGCGCTGATGCTGGGAGCGTTGATCGCGTTATTGACCGCACCGGTCAACAGAAAGTCACTGATCTGCTCGGCAATCTGGATCGCCACCTTTTCCTGCGCTTCGATGGTCGAGGCGCCGAGGTGCGGAGTACAGATGACATTGTCGAGCTCGAACAGGGGATTCTCGCGCGCGGGTTCAACTTCAAAAACATCCAGTGCCGCCCCTCTCAGGTGACCGCTTTGCAGAGCCGCCAGCAACGCCAGTTCATCCACCAACCCGCCACGGGCGCAATTGATCAGCATGCTGCCGGCTTTCATCTTGTTGAGCGCGCTGGCACTGATGATATTGCTGGTTTCGGGGGTTTTCGGAACGTGCAGCGAAATGATATCGGAGCTGCCGAGCAAGGTATCGAGATCCACCTTTCTAACGCCTAGTTTAGCGGCCCGCTCGTCGGTTAGAAACGGATCGTAGGCCTGCACCTTGAGACCGTAGCCGAGTGCCTTGCCGGCGACGATCGAACCGATGTTGCCGGCACCGATCAGGCCCAGCATTTTACCCGTCAGTTCAACGCCCATGAAACGCGATTTCTCCCACTTGCCTGCACGCGTCGAACTCGTCGCCTGCGGGATATCTCGCGCCAGCGATAACATCATCGCCATCGCGTGTTCGGCGGTGGTGATGGCATTGCCCAGCGGTGTATTCATCACCACCACACCGCGCCTGGTGCAGGCCGGCACATCGACATTGTCGACACCGATACCGGCACGCCCTACTACCTTCAGCCGTTCGGCGTGTTGCAGTAGTTCTTCGGTTACCCTGGTTGACGAACGCAACGCAAGCCCATCGAAGTCACCGATCATGTCAAATAATTCGGCCTCGCTGAGCTTGCTGGATTGCACCACCTCGACACCGCGCGCCTCGAAAATTGCCACGGCCTGGCTGGACATGGAATCCGATATTAACACTCTGGGTTTTGACTCTGCCGATTTTGTCATTCTATTGCTCCTGCATGGACTGCTTGAATTTGGCGAACACGTGATCGAGCCAGGGCGTCAACGCCCTGAGATCACTGCTTTCGACTGTGGCCCCACCCCAGATACGAAATCCGGGCGGTGCGCTACGGTAATTGCCGATATCGAGAGCGACGTTTTCCCGCTCGAGTTGCACCAGCATGGTGTTGATCGCTGCTTGCTGCGCATCGGCGGCAAGCTGTGTGAAATCAGGATCAACGATTTGCAGGCACATCGAGGTCGGCGAACGTGTTGCCGGATCGCGCGCCAGCCAGTCGATCCAGCCGGTCTTGCTCACCCAGCTATCGATACAGTCAAAATTGTCGCGCGTACGTTGCCACAATGCTTCGACACCGCCGAGTGATTCAGCCCAACTCAGTGCCGCGTGCAGGTCTTCGAGCGCCAGCATGCTTGGAGTGTTGATGGTGGCACCACTGAAAATACCGTCGACGAGCTTGCCACCCTTCGTCAGCTTGAACAGCTTGGGCAACGGAAATTGCGGGGTGGTGGATTCGAGCCGGGCCACAGCTTTGGGACTGAGCGCCAGCATGCCATGTGCGCCTTCACTGCCGAGCACTTTCTGCCACGACCAGGTCACCACGTCGAGCTTGCTGAAATCCATCGGCATCGCGTAGGCCGCAGAGGTCGAATCGCACAGCACCAGCCCGTCACGATCCGCATCGAGCCAGTCGAGGTCCGGCAGGCACACACCGCTGGTGGTGCCGTTGTAAACCATCACCAGGTCGTGCGTCGCATCCACCTGCTGCAGATCGGGTAGTTCGCCGTATTCGGCCTGGTACACATTCAGGGACTCCATGCCAAGCGCCTGCAGGTCTTTAGACCAGTCGCTGGAAAAACTTTCCCACACCAGCGCGTCCACCGGGCGTGAGCCGAGCAACGACCACATGGCAATTTCAAACGCGCCGGTATCGGAACCGGGCACGATGCCGAGCTTCCAGTCAGCGGGCAGGCCGAGCAATTGATGCGATCGATCGATGGCGTCGCGCAGCCGTTGTTTGGGGAGTTTGGCGCGATGACTGCGCCCGAGAAATTCGGTGTTCAGATGGCTGATGTCCCAGCCGGGATATTTCTTGCACGGCCCTGAAGAAAAGCGTGGGTCTGCCGGTTTTACAGACGGACACACGGGAAGGCCGTTGGCTTCCTCGTTCATGGTATAACCTCTAGTTATTCGGTGGTTTGCTCCACCAGGCCCGCGCACAATAACACGACTTCGCGGAAGTTGAATAGCGCGGGTTAAATCCAATACTCTGGATGAGTATTTTTGATCACGGGCGTAGACCGGGTCACCCCAAAGGCTGCGGCTTAGGGCATAATAATCGGGCCCGGAATCGGGCCTGATCAACCTGCGAGGATCTTATGAAAATTGTTGCTCTGCTTACCTTGATGCTCATGCTGATTGTAATTACGATCATCGGCTGCCTGGTCATTTTCGACGTGTTCACCCTGGATCAGGGCCTGGCATTCAGCTACAAGGCCCTTGCTACCCTGTTACTTTTAGGGATTACCTCGGCAATCTTCAGCCTGTTCATCGGCAACAAACATCGATCTGGTGAATAGGGCCTACGAGTGGTTGGGTAAAGCATATATTCTGCTTGATCGACGGTGAACCCCGCGGACGCTCAGGACCGAACCACCAGCCGTGACGGCACAGCAACTAAAACAGGCCGGCGGGCGCGGTGCTGTCGGTTAACAACGCGGACAGGGTAGCCCTCTGTGCCTGAATATTTGCCGATAGATTGGCACCGATAGATTAGCCTGCACTCTTCTTTAGTGCTGGCATTCAGCAACATTTCGACGCTTACGGGTTTGCGGGTGTTCTGGGATGCCGGTTTCTTTCCCCAGCTGGTCCCGAGACCGGTTGCATGTGAACAGCCCTCTAGCCGTCGACACTGTTCAGCTCCTGCTCCGCATTGTTCAGGTCGACGCCAACGCGGTTTTCAAAGCAGGAAGCGCGAGTTTTAAACCGACTTTTTTAGCCTCCTCATAGAGTCGTTGCAACTCGTCTATGGTTGCCTGACCCCGGTTTCCACGTCCATGGTTAGCCAATGCCCGCCCTCGGGCGATAACGAAGTCATTACGCCCCAATGGTTCGGCTGTCGTGTAATCCTGTAATGCCTGGGCATATCGATCAACTTCGTCCCATGCGCTCATTCGCAGGCATATTTCCATAGCGCTTTCGTAGAACAGGAAGTGGTTGTGGCTGACGCTGCCGGCACTCAATAAGGCTTCGGCTTCGGTTAATGCCGCCTGGCGCTGATCAGGGTCGTTCGTGACCAGTGCCAGTTGCCCTAGAGCGACCGGACCCCAAAAAACCATACCTGATTCAGAGGCCCGGTACATATCCAGAGCCATCAAAACCTGTCTATGAGCCTCTGCAAGGTTACCTTGATAAAAGGCAATTTTGCTGAGTGTGCAAAAGCACTCTGCCTCAAAAAGTTTTGATCCTAAACGGCGACTGATGCGCAGGGACCGTCGCGTCAATTCCTCGCACTCAACCAGGTCGTCATTATCTAGCTTGAGATAAACATAAACTAATAAAACAATCATCTCGGCCCGGGCATGGTGTGTTTTCACAGCGAGTTCGATAGCCTCCAGGTAATCGGCCAATGCTGATGCGAAATTTTTATCATGCCAGGAGACATAGCCGCGCATTGTCAGGTTCGCGGCAATGACCCGGCCAAAACCATTTTGACGAGCTATTTCGATGCATTGATTGAAATAGCGACTGGCCGAAAGATAACGCCCACGAGTGTATTCCGCGTCTCCCAGGCCGCTCAGTGCCCGTGCCTCTACTTCAGGTGAACCCGCCTTGCGTGCACACTCCAGAGAGGCGCTACTTGCTTGCAAACAGATTTCGTACTCGCTGCGGAAAAAATACACGCCCCCGCGTAATTGGTTAATGATCGCCAATTCAAACCAGAGATCATGCGATTTGGCAAAACCTTCCGCCGCGTTCAAAACCTCCAATAGCTCGTCATGCGATTCAATGAGAACCAGGCCTTCGGCGAGGCCAACCAGGGCACGACAGTGTTCGATATCATTACTTGCAATTTCACTCGCAAGTCGAAAAGCCTCCATAGACTCGACAGTAGAGCCAATATGTCGCTGTAACTCGCCATCCAGGCACACGAGTTCAAAACGTTGCGCATCCGCTGCGATTTCCAGGCCTCGACGGGACAGTTGCAGCGCGCGCTCGAGCCGATAGAGATTCAATTGTTCCCTGGCGGCTTCAAGATAAGCATTCGCCGCGCCGGAATCACCGGCCTTGTCGAGATGTTCCGCGTATAACACGGAATCCCGCTCGCTATACCACTCGGCCGCTCGTCGGTGTAATTCGGAGCGTTGGCCCTTGAGTAACGAAGTATAAGCACCTTCCTGAATCAAGGAATGGGCAAACAGATATAGCGAACCTTCGGGTCTCACCATGTGCCTTTCTATAAGCTGCTGGCAGTCATATTCAGGTTGGGAGATGAGATAGCGTAGAGTATCAAGCTCGAAACGTTGCCCCAAAACCGCTGCAGCTTGCAGTGCCTGTTTATTTTCACCCGGCAGTTGATCCATGCGTGCCAGCACCAGGCTTTTAATGGAATCCGGTACGCTATCGCCGCTCCCCTTTTCAATACTTAGCAAAAGCTGTTCGAGAAACAAAGGGTTTCCTGCCGCGCGCTCGATGCAGCGCTTTGTCACGCTATCGCTTGCATTGATAAAACCAGATGCCAGCTTTATCGCCTCTTCCTTTCGCAGCGGACTCAAATCCCAGGTGACAATTGGAGTTTCCCCGGCACTCGCGCGCCAGGATGTGTCGAGGCGATCACCTTCTGCTCGGGTTGTTAGCACCATCAGCGCGGGAATTTCGGCTACTGCCGATGCGAGTATTGCAAGATAATCAAGCGTCAAGCTGTCTGCCCAGTGTAAATCTTCGACAACAATGAAGACGGGTTTTTGCGCGGCGAGTCTTACCAGAATATCCACTACTGAGGCTCGTTTCCCTTTTTTGCGCGCCTGTTGATCCATTGCATCGTAGAAGGTTCGAAGTTCGAGTGGTTGCGTCAGGTCCAGCAAGTCATTCAGGAAAACTCGATTATCCTGATCCACAATACCGTTAGTTTCAGCCTGGCTTAGTGCCGCCTCACGCCTATGCTTACCACTACCCTGTCCAATGTTGAGAAGGCTTCTTACCAGTGCGGGTATAGCCTCCTGTCCCTTGCCCGCACCAAAGTCAAATACCAGAGCCTTATGGTTAGAAAAGCCGCATTGTTGGGCGAAATTTGTCATCTCCTCCACTAATCGAGACTTGCCAATGCCAGCTTCGCCGCGCACGACAACGGTTTGTCCATGCCCGCTTTGCAGACAGGCCTCCAGCAAACCACGGAACTGGGCCAGTTCGGACACCCGTCCAACCATTGGTTGTCGATCGGAAACAATCGTTGATTCAGTAGCCGAGCGAACATTGTTTAGTCGATAGACGCTAACAGGCTCTGAGACACCTTTAACTGTCACCGGAGGTTGTTCGACTGAATCGGTTAAGTTACCTGCCTGTGCACGTGTCGTCCTTGTCATTAGTATCGTCCCGGCTGCGGCAGTTTGTTCCATACGTGCCGCTAAGGGTACTGTCGGACCTGAGGCGTCATACTCGGGTTTGTTTGGATCGTCGCCCACTTCAAGCACAACGACTTCACCGGAATTTAATCCAACCCGTGCTTGTATAACCGGCGAGTGATCATTTTGTAATTCAGTTGCGTACTGCGCGATACTAGCTTGCATCTCGATTGCCGCACGACAAGCCTCCAGTGCATGTCGTTCGCTTGAGATTGGCGCGCCGAACATCGCCATGATGCCATCCCCCATAAAGCGACAAACCGTACCTTTATTATTTTCAACCGCCTGGCACATGTGCTGGGTAGCCCGGTAAAGCAAAGCGTGGGCATCTTCCGCATCCAGCTTTTCGGTGAGTGCAGTCGAACTTACAATGTCGGCAAATAACATCGTCACAGGTTTGCGTTCACCCGGTGTACGTGACCAGGCTGTAATATCTTCGTTGTCCGGGAGTCGAGAAGGATCGTATGTGGCTTGATTGCCGGGCGGTGAATCGGATGTCGAATGTTGGGGCTGACGCGCTGCGATCGCTTTCAGGATCCGTAAACGGTGTCCTAATGCATCCACCCCGATATCTTTCAATGCGTCCTGATCTAAGTCAGGTAATAACTCCCAGTCAATGGCATTCCTGGTGAACGTAGCCGCATACTGACCAAGTCCAAGCCCATCAAGCCATTCAGAGACCTTGTCTGACATTGGATAGTTCCGGTTCAATCCCTGGCGACAGTATACCGGGCATCTCGTTAATTGTCCGAGATATACCCCGGTCCGAAATTTTCAGTATTCCCGGGACCTCTTAAGAACACCTGGCAGAAACCTGATTCTCCGTGGCGAGCGTCTATTTTCTGCGCAGCCGAACCTGGCAAATAAGTGTGTCTCTCATCTCCTCTTATACCTGCGCCTGGTTTGTCTGGTGATATCAAATGCGGTTAGACCCATGAAAAACAGGATCCTGAGGCCTGGGAAACGCGGTCTTCCAGAGTCCACTTATCCAATGTTATTTTGGCGGCTCGTAAAAAGCTTCATCCATCCTTTTTAACGCCGGGGGCCGAGGGACACGCACTTCATACACTTCGTAAGTTCGAGAGATGATGTTCAGTAGGCCGGGCATCCGATTTCTCGCTGCATACTGGCGTGGCGGCCAAGGCGGATAAGTCCAGGAAACTGGAGTGTCCGAAACTGGAGCGTCTGTCCGACGGCGGCCCCGCTGATACATCAGCCGCCGGGCCGTTTCGGCAAAGCGCCTGTCGTTAACATCGGATGGAAAGGTTCGCTACCAGTTAAAAACACCCTATCGAGATGGCACCACTCATGTCATCTTGGAACCATTGAGCTTTGTTGCATGCCTGGCGGCCCTGATCCCCAGACCGCGAGCCAATCAGACACGCTTCGATGGCGTGTTCGCCGCTACCCGAAGGGCACAAGCGCGTCGCACCGTCCCAATAGCAACCAACGTGCCTTTATGCCCCGTGGGTACTGGTGACACCGGCAAGACGCGGCAAGGGCAACATGCGCCAGGAAAGCAGTAAAACAGAGGCCTGAGTAGCCGCAGATCGTCACGCCGCGATGACCTGCACCCGCGAGCAGGGCGCCGCTACAACCAGACTTGTTCGGCTAGCCAGGGGATCTGTTTGACCGAGCCAACTCACCTATACTGTGAGAAAGTTAACAGCAGGCAACCAGCATGCAGGTTACCTGATTGTGGCAGGGTTGACCGGCAGGAAGCTGCCATATTGAGCTGGTCGAATGTCCGTCCCACTGAAATCCTGGTGCTGGTTGTTCGTTGGTAAGGTTGAATGGATCAGTGCTGGTTCTGCGTAGCGGACGAATATAGTTTTGCGAGTAGTTTTCGTATTCGTGTTATTTGATGATTGAGGTTCAAGATGCTGCTAAAGGGCAGTTCAGTTTCGAACTGCCCTTATGTTCTAATAATCACCAAAGCCATTCGAAGCCATGGCATGCCGGGCCCAGGCTTCGAGCTCGGAATTAAAAATCTCCGAGAGCGAATCACGATCGTGAATTTGCGTTTGATTCGGGACAACCGTCAACTCCAGTTGCTCGGCTTCGTCGTTCTCGGAATCAATTCCTGGTTCCAGGCTCAGGGCAAGATTATCCATGCTCAGACCTCCCAGAATGGCTTGTTCGATTCAATCATGGCGTCCGTCTTGCTGATGCCGATATCGCGCAATGTATGTGCCGAGAAACCGCTCAGAAGAGCGCGTGTTTTACTGCGGTGGCGCCAGGTGTTAACGGTCTTGTAAATCTTCGATATCAGATTCCCGCTCGAATCCGCCAATGATGTTGCGGCGTGGTCCACCGCAAACGCTTCGGGTGTTGCATATTCCATCGTTCTCTCCAGGTGAAATGTTAACCCCTGTCGTCATCGCCCTGGTTCATGTCTATCGGGCAACGGCAGACTGGATAACTGCGGTAACTGATGCGGCTCATCCGCATCATTCATTACCGTGGAGAGAATATTAGAGCATGACCGTAACAGTCGTATTTCTAGCAAGGCCTTTTTTGTTTCAATTGTGTAACACAGTGGATGGCGGCTTGAATTCAATCCGATTTTGCGTCAGAACGACTGATCATTCAGAGATCTATAGTCGTTACCCCCGTTTGACCTGACTGGGCTTTACAGGACCAGAAACTAACGAGGCGCTCGATCGTCCAGAAAGCTGTACTCGCACCGATGCCATAGGCGGCCACGCCGAGTGCCCAGATCAATGATTTAACGAAACAGTGAATCGCCAGAGTCGTGACCTCGGCGACACGATAATTCTGACTTCTGGCATTTGCAGCGTGGTTAAGCAAATATACCTGTTCATGAACAAGGTCGATAAGGTCGATGGCAAGCTGTCGATGGCTTCTTACTCGCTGGCACCTCCGTGACATCCCTATCATGCGGTCGGTGACTTTGACATCGGCAAGAAGGGTTCTGGCCACAAGAACTTCAGCAAAGCTTGCGCACATACCGGCGAATTAAAACGCCTGAACGATCTCGGCTATCCCGATATCCGTTACCCGCAGCAAAATCCATTTGGCCTGCGCTATGAGCCCTGGCACATCAAGATCATCTAGACCGCAATCATACCGGGATACCGAGATACAGGAAGTCGGACGACTATGCATGATCGCCCGGTTTGCTGCGTTTCGGAGTTGAAATTCTGCAGCGGTTGCACTGTCTGTCAGGCGGCCGTTTTGGGGACCTCGCTGGCACCGTCGATCATGACGCTGGCCAGAATTTGATAAGCGTTCGCCCATGCGGTCGCGGCCGCATCTGTCCAGGCGTCGTCCAGTCCGGTCTCCAGCGTCCATAACAATGCAGCGCCAACCTGGTCGTAGTGAGCTTCTTCTGCACCGTAACCGACGTGGCGTTGGCCCATTGAGCGAATTACTGGAATCAGCGTGTCGATGCGGTCCAACGACATGACAACCATGTTGATGGCCTTGATCAGTTTCTGCCTTTGCGTCGACAGATCGATACCTTTGAACATGGGTGCAAGCTGCGGGTTGGTTGCAAACAGCCTTTCGTAGAACAGTTTCGATACCGTGTCGGCAATCGGGATCACTTTTTCCCAGGTCTCTTTTACCAGAGCAATTTGCTCCAGTGTTATCGTTGTTGCGTTACTCATGGCTGCTCCCGTGTCGTTTTCGACAGTTACCATTTTACAGTTTTCTGATTTTATTTCCGCTTACGCAGCCCAGGCGTAATCTTTCCGGTACTGCGCCTCGCTGCGGCAATCGATAAATTTTTCAATACGCGCATTAACGATGTCGCCGTGAGTGACAGGTCCCATGTGACCCATGCCGTTGAAGCGGTGTCGTACTGCATTCGGCATCTCAAGCTTCATCAACGCGGTGATCGCCTGCATGGTTGCGGGTGATTCCTGTCCTGAGAGGTAGAGCGTTGGTACCTTCATGCTGGCCAGTTTCGTCAGTGCATTCGCTTCCGTGGTCACCGCCTTGAAGTTTGCCAGTACGGTCGGAACCTGTGCCGACAACTTGAACTGTTTGTGCACCGGCATTGCCTCCCATACGCCCGTTTCGGACCAGTAGTCGATGAAGCGTTTTGCCGCATGGAACAGATCACCCGAGCGATAGTCGGCCTGAATCTCTTCCACCAGCCGAATGATTTCGAGACAGGCTTCGGCGCTGGATTCGCGGCCGAACAGGGCGTCAAAGACAACCGGTTCGTACAGTGTCAGGCTGGTGACGCGCTCGCCGAAAACCTGCGCTGCCCTGATCGCAACGGCTCCGCCATAGGAGTGTCCCACCAGGTGGATCGGACCGTCCAGTTCATCCACGATGTCGGCCAATAGCTCGACTTCTCGGTCCAGTGAGGGCGCGACTCCGGCTGCCCACTGCGTGGCGTTACCGTAGCCGAGCAGGTCGGGCGTGATCACGTTATAGGTATGCTGCAGACGCTGCACGAGCCCTTCCCACTGGCGCGAGGAACTCATACTGCTGTGCAGGCAGATGACGTTATCGCCCCTGTTTGCGGATTGAGTAAATGGCGTGTTCATGTGTTTGTCCTTCAAATACGTTGCTGATGCTAAAGATGATAGCGACGCGCGGTTTCAGTCGGGTTTCAGGCCAGCACTTTTTTGTTTCAATTGTTTCAGAAGGACGATAAGCCAGATTCAAAGCGTTGCGAGCACGAGCTTACTTCGAATTTAGACCCATGCGAAGCAGCTGCCTGAAATGGGATGCAGTGAGAGCCGGTCAGGCTGCGGCGTCGCTATCGAGCCTGCCTGGCTTTGTCTTCAGCCAGGCTTTCAGGTGCGCACTCAGATCACGCGCATCGTCTTCCGCACCGTGGATGAAGCTCGATTTGCGTCGCCGTAACAAGGGCGTGCCCAGCAGATACAGACCAGCGTGCTCGAGTATGCCACCGTTGTGGCGAATGCGGCCCTTGTGGTCGAACACTGGCAGCTTCAGCCAGGAATGATCGGGCCGGAATCCGGTTGCCCACAGGATGGTCTTGATGTCGTACTTTTGCAGGTCCATCAGTAGTGGCGTAGGCGCTTCGATACGGGTGGCGGGGTAGCTGCCTGCTGGCGGCAGCTTCGTGTCCAGGCTCTTTTGGCGCGCATACTCGTCGATCCGCTTTAACAAACGCTTCATTTTAAGATCGGCCAGTTCACAGGTGTTTCTTAGCGAGCCGGAGAACTGCGCCTTGCCATCGGCGAAGCCAGCGAGTCGACCTCTCAGTTCAATACCCTGGGCAGTCAGCGCGTTCAGATCCAGGCTGTGACGTTGTTGGCTACCGATCAATTGGGGTGATGGCAGGTTGCGCCCGCGCATGATGTCATCGATTTCATCGAAACGCTCGTTGAAGATGCCCAGCTCATGCATCCACCACTGGATATCCCTGCCGCGGTAGGTTCTCGGCAAGCGCACGTGTTCTCCAACCGCGAGCGTCACAGGCCTGCCACTGTGATGAATTTCCTCGGCCAGTTGTAACCCGGTAGCGGAAGCGCCGACCACGAGCACGCCACCCTGTTCGAGTTGCTCGGGATTGCGATATTGCTGCGGCGTCAGCGTTTGAACCCACTCCGGTACAGAAGTCGCGATTGCAGGGACGTTGGCGATATTGCAGGCGCCGCTGGCAATCACTACGGCGTCGCTGAGCCAGATGCCGCGATCGGTGACAACCTCATAACCGTCGGCCGCTGGATTCAATGCGGTAACGGTGGTGCCAGTTTGCAATGGCGCGGCAATGTGTTGTGCGTATAGATCGAGGAACCGGCTTAGTTCGGTGACAGTCATGTAACCGTCGGGGTCATTGCCGGAGTAAGTCATGCCCGGTAACCGGGTTTGCCAGTTCGGAGTCAGCAATCGCAAGGAGTCCCAGCGTTCCTGTTTCCATGAGTTGGCGACCTGGCCGCGTTCGAGCACCACGTGATCGACCGAGCACTCCGTGAGGCACTGGCTCATCGCCAGTCCGGAATGCCCGGCCCCAATGATGACGCATTCGGTATGCATCTGTTTCATCGTATGCCCTCGGCAGACCTTAGTTGACGCTAACCCAGACGTCGGTCGGGTTAGTGACGATGTCGAATACGGCGGAACGCTTCTGCGACTGGGCTACCAGTGCGCGGATATCGTCCGCAGGTGCATCGGCATCGATTTTGAAATGCACCTTGATGCCTTCGAAGCCATTGCGCACATCGCTGTCGATGCCGAGAATGCCCTGGATGTCCATGCCGGCTTCGAGGGTTGCGGATACCGAGTTCAGCTGAATGCCGCGGCGTTGAGCGACTGCGGCAACGCCAGCGGTCAGGCACCCAGCCAGACCAACCAGAACCAGCTCGACAGGAGTCGCGCCCTTGTCTTCGGAGGCGAAGATTTCGGGGTGGTCGGTGTCGTAGCTGAATTCGCTGCGGTGGCTTTGGTCTTCACCCAGGCCGAAAAACTGCTGTACGGTGGAACGGGAGTGTGTGCCGTTGATCCATTCGCAATTTGCGCGCCATTTGAAGGCTGCGGCTGCAGGTGTCTCGGTCAGTGCAGCGCGAGCGCCCAGTAATGCTTCAACGTTTACGCCATTGTTTACTGCGGTATTGAGGTCAGTCATTTTACTTCTCCAGTTTTGTTGTGGTTCATCAGGTTTGTACTGGAGTGCACAATACAGGCCCCAGGTTTCTGTAGGATTTCAGTCAGCCCTATTTTTGTTTCAATTGTTTCAGGCACCTGAATTAATCTGATGCCGGGTCTCTACCTGTAATTTTTGGTTTCGATTCCACATATTGTTCGGAATATCTCCTGGCAAAATTATCCCCGGGCTGCCTCGGGGGAATCACAGCAAAAGCCGCTACCAAACGGCGCAAGCGCCGTTTGTCACATCCATGTGTTCGCTTGGGCGGCGGCATCCCTGCCGCCTCACACTTTTGCTGTGATTACCCCGAGACAGCCCTCACTTACGGAGGGAGGTTTGAGATAGGGATTTTTTAAGCCTGGTACAAGAAGTACGAAATAAGGACCAATTTTGAGGGGCTACCGGGAGAGTCCCTCACGACATAAAGATCGGTTGCCGAAAACGGGCTGATTTTAAAGGGTAAGGCGGCTGGGACGCCGCCTTAGGCGACCCGAGACACGGACGTTGAGTCGAGCCGGCCCTTTAAAATCAGCCCGTTTTCGGGAAGCCGCAGGCCCGATGCGTCGGACCGAACCGGTCAGTCGTGAGGGCCTCTCCCGGTAACTCCTGGGTCATCTCGATTTCCCAGTCTGTGTATTGGGAAGGTAAGCTTCATCGCTGAACCCCATGACTTTGTTACGGTTTCAGTATATTTATTCAGGACAGTAGTGGGGTTTCGAGTCGGGCCAGGTCGCGGAGGTTTGGCTCAGGTGTTGTCGGCCAGGCGGTAGATCTCAACCGGCGTGGATTTGCCACGAATCGTTACGCAACCGATCGCGTGCAGTGGGAACTTCGCCTGCAGCAATGCCACGCTGGAGCCTGATATCAGCACCTGGGTATCGAAGTCCTTGTTGAGTCGCTCCAGGCGCGCTGCCAGGTTGACGGCATCGCCATGCACCGTGTAATTCATGCGTTCTCCGGTACCGACATTACCGGCGAATACATTGCCGCTGTTGATGCCGATGCGCGTTTGCAGCGTAATGTCGGCAAACTTGTTGCGATTTACCGTCTGCTGAATATCGATCGCGGTCTGCAGAGCACGGTCGGCATGCTGCGGATCGGCAACCGGAATGTTATAGGTAACCAGCATCGCGTCTCCCTGCAGCTGATTGACAATGCCGCCGTGGCGCGTGATTACCGCGATCACTGCCTCGAAGTAACTGTTCAACATATCGACGACATGCTGCGGATCCATGGACTCTGCGATACGCGTGAAATCGGCAATGTCGGTGTACAGGATTGTCGCCATCGATTGCATGGGTTCGATATTGCCGTTGCCGGTAATAATCGAATCAACGATGCTTTCCGGCACGTACTTGCCGAACACGCTGCGAATCACCTTTAACTGCCTGCTGGTTTCGTCGCTCAACAGTTTCTTGTCGATGCTTGCCTGTACCCGTGCACGCAGCAGTACCGCGTTGAACGGTTTCTGCAGATAATCCTCGGCCCCCGCTTCAATGCAGCGAACCACGGTTTCGATCTGATCGACCGCCGAAATCATGATGACCGGAATACTGCGCAGCTCGGGATCGTCGCGCATCTGCAGCAGCACCTGGTAGCCGTCCAGCTCGGGCATCAACACGTCGAGCAGGACCAGATCTACGTGATTAGTCGTCAGTAATTGCATGGCCTCGACGCCGTCACTGGCCTGCAGGATATTGCGATAGCCTTCACGCCGCAGTAGCTGCAGCAGGAGATAGTGATTGTCCTCATTGTCATCGACTATCAGAAGCTGGGCTTCGCTGCGCTCGCGCACAATCGGGTCATGTTTCATAGTGTTCTACCTGGGTGTGACACCCGACTGCAGGGGTAAACCCGCATATGCTCTGAACCTGCTGAAATTAAAGTCGGGGAATGATTCCCGGCATGGGATGGATCGATTCCACTTAATGCCGAGGCTATAGCGAATGCTGCACATTTTCAATGGAACCAGCGCAATACCCGTTGACGCAGTAACGCTTCAACCTTTGCATTCCGCTGCGCGCGCCGCTGGTACTTGTTTAAACGGGTTAACCCCTTTAGGATTTGCCTCTGGTGGCCAGATGGGTTCTAGCCTGGGGCGCTGGCTGCCGGGGGAAAGCAAATGAAGTATACGAAGGTTGCGATACGACTGTGCATGGTCCTGCTTATGTCTGTCTCGCCAGTGCAGGCTGACATCCTGATCGGCTTTGCCGGACCGTTGACGGGCCCGAGGGCCTGGTCAGGCCAACAGTTTCAGCGTGGCGCCGAGCAGGCGGTCGCCGATATCAACACCCTTGGGGGTGTGTTGGGTCAGCGCCTGGTGCTGATTGTCGGCGACGATGCCAGCGATGCGCGCCAGGCGCAGGCCGTTGCGCGCAAGCTGGTCGCGGACGGCGCCGCCCTGGTAATCGGTCACCGGTCTTCCGATATGACCAGAGCGGCCCAGGCGATCTATGCGAAGGCTGGTGTCATTCAGATTACCCCTTCATCGACCAATCCGACGCTCACCGAACAGGGTATTAGTACCTTTTTCCGTGTCTGCGGCCGCGATGATCAGCAGGCAATCCTGTCGGCGGAATATCTCCATAAAAATTGGTCAGGCAAGGCGATCGGCATCGTTCACGACAATTCTTCTTATGGTTTTGGTCTGGCCCAGAATACTCGTGATCGCCTGCGCGCCCTGGGCACACGGGAACGCCTGTTCCTCGGCTTTGATTCTGGCAAGCTGGACTATGGAGACCTGCTGGCGGAGGTAAAGCAGAAGGGAATCGAAGTGCTTTATACGGGTGCCTATAGTGCCGAGTCGGCCCTGATCGTGCGTCAGGCGCGCGATGCTGGCCTTGATTTTCAACTGGTATCGGGTGACGCCCTGCACAATTCGGATTTCTGGCTGGTTGCGGGCGAGGCCGGTATCGGTGCCAGGTTTACCTTTGATATCGACCCCCGCACCCGGACCGAAGCCAGGTCGATCGTACAGCGCTTCAGGGCGGTTGGCTATGAGCCGGAAGGTTACACCATACATACCTACGCGGCGCTGCAGGTCTGGACAAAGGCAGTGGCCATTGCGGGCACGCTGGATCCGGCCGAAGTCAGCAGGGTGATGCGAAATAAAAGCTTCGACACGGTACTTGGCGAGTTGTCATTCGACGAAAAAGGTGACCTGACGCAACACGATTTCACCTGGTATCAATGGCGCGAAGGCGAACCTGAGCGCGAATGAACTCGCAGCCTGCCGCTTGATGATGGATAAATTTGCCAGTCTGCGGGTACGCTTGCTGCTCTGTTTTGCGCTGATTAGCGGCTTCTCGATTGTGGCGGCACTATCCGCCAACTATGCCTTTCGCGAAGTCGACAAGGTGCTCGACCTGATTACCACGCAGCGCGTGCCCACCGCCTTGGCCGCCGGGGAACTGGCTCGCTCGGTCGAGAAAATCGTGTCGATTGCGCCGCGTTTGCTGAATGCCCGTGACGAGCGTGAAAAGGCAGAGGTCAGTCAGCAACTGGACCAGGAGTCTGCCGAGCTCGACCGAACCCTGGCATCGTTGCGCGATACGCTCGACGCGAGAGAGTTCGAAACGCTGGCGCCAGCGGTAAATACGCTCGGTGACAATCTCGATGAACTGGATCAGACGGTCAGCAAAAACTTGCGCCTGGGGTTGAAGAAAGCCGATTTGTTGCAGCGCCTCGGTCGCGACTATTTCAGTTTTGAGCGCGCCATTACGCCCCGGCTGTTGCGTGCAAAGGCGCGTTTGTCGCAAATACAAAATGCTGCCGCCAACGATAAAAATGTAGCAGCCGACAAGATTCTAGCCGCAACCATTGAGCTGCAACCTTTGCAATTGCTGCATTTTGAAATGCGTAACTTTTACGATCACCTGTTACGTGTGGCCAGCGAGCCGAGGCGCAATGACCTGGCGCTGCTGGAGTTTCCGGCCGAGCGTTCGCGCAACCAGTCCCAGATTCTGCTGCAGAGTTTGCCGGAGCAAACCCGTGACGAACTTTTGCCAAAAATGGCTGCCGTGTTTCAGTATCTATCGGCACCGCAAAGCATCCTGCAGCATCGTGCACAGGAACTGGCATCGGCCGAACGTGGATTGCTTTACGCTCAGGAAAACAAGCGCCTCTCGCTACAGTTAACCGTGGCTGTCGATGAGTTGGTGAATAGTGCGCTAAGCGATATCAGCAGCGCTAATGACGATGCCCTCAAGGTTCAGCAGGACGGCAAGTTCTTCATGATCACGGTGGTGCTACTGGCATTGCTGTGCTCGGCCCTGATCGTCTGGCTGTTTGTCGATCGGCGCATCGTCAGTCGTCTGAAGCTACTCAGCAGCAACATGGCGTCCATCGCCGCAGGCAAATTCGACAGGCCCATCGTCGATTCTGCGAGCGATGAGATTGCACAGATGGCGCGGGCCCTGGAAGGCTTTCGCCGTACCGCGATCGAAGTAGAGGAATTCAACCTGCGCGAGTTGAGCGAGGCACGTATACAGCTCAACAATGCGATTGAAAGTATTTCGGAAGGATTTTGCCTGTTCGACAAGGATGACCGTCTGATCCTGCAGAATAACCACTACCGCGTATTGTTCGGGCTCGACGACAGTCATATCGGCAGTAGTTTCGAAGCGCTGGCCAGGCGAGCGCTGGAATCACGCATCGAACCCGGCATGGACCAGCAGGAATATCTGCGCCAACGGCTGCAGCACCATCGTGATCCACCGGGTCCTTACGTGCAGCAATTGCGCGATGGCACCTGGTTGCGAATTACAGAGCGTAAAACCGACAACAACAGCACTGTTGCGATCTACTCGGATATCACCGAGATTAAACAGCGTGAGCAGGCGCTGGACAAGGCGATAGCTGAGCGTGATAAAACTTTGGGTGACCTCGAAGTAGTTATGAATGCAATCGATTACGGCATTTTGTTTCTGGACCCGGAAATGAAAGTCGGCACCACGAATCGCGCTTTCTTTCAAATATGGGGCCTGAGTCGACACGAAATTGACAAGGCTGTTTCCTTTCGTGATGTAATAGAACTTTCCAGTGGAGACCAGATCACCGGCTCATCAAGAGGCGACTGGGCACGCGATACCGATAGCAGGATTGCTGAGGTGAAAGCAGGTTCTACCAGTCGTCATGAAATATATACCCTGAGTGGCAAGACTATCCTGCATCAATGCGTCGCCATCCCTGGTGGTGCGCGCATGCTGTCCTATTTTGACATTACCCAGATCAAGCAGGCTGAAGCTGCACTGCGCCACATTACGGAGCGTTACCAGCTCGCCGTCAGCGGCGCCAACGAGGCGATCTGGGAATGGGATACCGGTCAGGACGACGTCTACGTATCCAATCGTTTTCGCCAGATTGCCGCTATCGACCCTGGTGAGAAACAGCTCAAGCGCCAGCAATGGTTTGCGCTGATTCACCCGCAGGATCAAAAGGGTATGCAGGACGCGCTGGTGCAGCACATGAAAGGCGATAGTGATTTGTTTGATACCGAGTATCGTCTGCTTGGGCCGGACAAACAGTACCACTGGGTGCATCATCGCGGCGCGGGTTTGCGGCGTGAGGACGGATGGGTATATCGAATGGCGGGCTCGGTTGGCGAAATCGAAGCGCGCAAGCAACTCGAATTAACGCTGCGCGACAGCGTCGAGACGGCGCAACAGAATAGTCGCTTCAAGAGCCAGTTTATCGCCAACATGAGCCACGAACTGCGCACGCCACTGAACGCGATAATCGGCATTACCGAAATGTTGCGCGAGGACGTCGAGGAACAGGGGCCTCCTGCTTTTGAGGAGCCGCTGGTCCGGGTTTCCCGAGCCGGCAAGCACCTTTTGAACCTGATTAATGATGTGCTCGATCTGTCGCGTATCGAAGCCGGCAAACTGGCGTTGTATCCCGAGCATGTCGAGATCGAGACCCTGCTTAACGATGCCGTAACCACAACCGAGCACCTGATTCAACAAAACGATAATTGCATTCACCTGGACGTGTCGGAAGAGGTCAAGGCTATCTACTCCGACCCACTGCGTTTTCGCCAGATTGTTCTCAACCTGTTGACGAATGCCTCCAAATTTACCCAGAGCGGCGATATTCGTATCACTGCCTGCAGCGAAACGCTTGCTGATGGGGACTGGCTGGTGTTAAAGGTCAGCGACACCGGCATTGGTATCGATGACGTTTTTCTCGACAAGTTGTTCCTCGAGTTCTCCCAGGAAGACAGTTCGGCCACCCGAAAATTCGGTGGCACCGGTCTGGGGCTCACTATCAGTCAGCGATTATGTAGTATGATGGGCGGCGATATCAGCGTGGAAAGTACTGTCGGTGTGGGTACCACATTCACGGTTCGCCTGCCGGCAATACCAGGCAGATATCCCGAGCTGAAAATGGTGGAGAATCGCGAGTCACGTCAATGACAACAATTCTTTATGTGGAAGATAACGAAGACAACATTTATATGTTGTCCCAGCGACTGCTGCGGGAAGGTTTCGAAGTCAGCATAGCGCGTACCGGCACTGAAGGGATTGCGATGGCTCGCGACATCCTGCCGGACCTGATACTGATGGATCTGGTGATGCCGGGAATGGACGGCTTTGAGGCAGCGCAACAGCTGCGCGTCGGTAGCGAAACCAGCCATATCCCCATAATTGCCCTTTCGGCCAGCGTCTTGCCCGAACACCAGCATCGCGCCATCGATGCTGGTTGTAACGATTTCGAGACCAAGCCCGTGGATTTGGCGCGATTGCTGGCAAAAATGAAACAACTGTTGTCGGAGTACCAGCGCTGATGGCTAGTGGTACCCGAATACTGGTAGTCGACGACGATCCTGACCTTCGCTGGATGGTGGAGAAATACCTGAGTAAGCATGAATTCGAGATAACGCTGGCTGAGGATGGCGAGAAAATGCGTGCTGTGCTGGAACAGCAGAGCTTCGATCTTGCAATTCTGGATATCAACCTTCCCGGTGAAGACGGTTTGAGCCTGGCGCGTTACCTGCGCGAGAACTACCAGATCGGCATCATCATGCTGTCGGCCGCCGCCGAAGTATTCGATCGTATTGTGGGTCTCGAGATGGGCGCCGACGACTATGTCACCAAACCTTTCGAGCCACGCGAACTGCTAGCACGGGTAAAGAGCGTTTTACGCCGCGTGCATGGCGCCACGGAGCGCGCGCAGGCACCTGACACAAGGCTTCGGTTCGGTGAGTATACACTCGACCTGGAAGCGCACCAGTTGCTCGACAGCAACGACGCAGCCGTCGCCCTGACAAGCATGGAATTCGATCTATTGAAGGCCTTTGCCGAGAACCCGAACAAGGTGCTTGACCGTGACCGTTTACTGAGCCTGTCGCACAACCGCGACTGGGACCCATTCGATCGCAGTATCGATATCCGCATTACCCGGCTGCGCCGCAAGATCGAGGTCGAGCCATCGCGACCGCAGATCATCAAGACGGTGCGCGGCGCCGGCTACATCTTTGTAACCCAGGCGACTCCCGTCGATGAATAGATTACGGAGCCGCTGACGCAGGGCGATGAGTTGGGCAAAGCGATTTAAGCGGGTATTCAATATTGATGTTGAAGTCTGCTCCAACTGTGCTGGCAGGGTGAAAGGATTGGCCGATACGTCGAACCGTTGTATCGAAGAGCAATCGTTGATTGACCAGATACTGAATCACCTGGACAGTAAAGGAACCTGGTTTACACCGATGAGCCTTATCCCTGCGGACACAGAGCCTCCTGCAGCTCAGCCATTCCGATAAACGCGAGCTCAAAATCACATCTTCAAGCAGCCCAATCAGGGTAGCCTGGCAGCCTGTTGCACGCCAGAAGATCCACCTGAAAAGGGATCTGAAATCACTCAGAATCGCCAAATTTCTACTGCCAAAACCTGTCACTCAGACAAACCAACGAGCGCCAAACCCCATATTATCGAAACAGATCGCCGGGCCCTGGGGCGAATATGTGGGTTATGCGTCCTTTATCCGGTTCGGCTGGTTATATCAAATATGGTTAGATCCCTCAAAACCAGGGGCCTAAGGCTTAGAAACCCAGTCTTCTAGAATCCACATTTTCAATGTTATTCTGGCGGCAGGTAAAAAGCTTCACCCACCCTTTTAACACCTGTTTCCTCCAGATCGTTTATCACTTGCCAGCGCGAGATGCCCTGTTCCCGCAGCCATATTTCCAGGCGGTCCAGATTACTCCATTCCCGACCCTGATCACGCGTATTGTGCACGCGCGCCCATTGGCCATCGACCAGCAATGCCACGGCCCAGACGTGCGGGTGCCTGTCCGGATCGCCAAAACCTCCGCTCTGGTATTCGCGCTTGATACGGTACACCGCGGCCGTGTTCTGGATACGCCACAAACTGAACAAACCTGGAATATCGGTCGATTTCACACTCAATTGCAGTGGAAAGTGTAAATCAATATGGCCCATACTGTTGACAATACCATGATAAATAGTCACAGTATGCATCATATTGATATCTGCCTGATAAGGCAACCACAGGAGAAACTGATGCGGCCAACCACTTTTCACGCACGTAAAATCGAGACGATCGATACGCAATGGCAAGCTGTTTTCGATAACTATTGGCCAGCGTATGAAGCCTGGTATCGTCAGAAAAAGTCTGCTGATATCAATCCGCGTGCACTCAAACAGGGACATCGGCAGCTGGCGATGATGATGCCGGAAATGCTGCCGCTCTACGAAAGTTTCCGGGAGGCGAGTAATGACTGTCCCGTTGCGGCGCAGTTTTTGACGGGTTATCAACCACCGGCATATCTGGTTAGCTGTTCACAGGCGGTGTTACTGGATGAAGAACCATTGCTGATACGTAATTATGACCTTAGTCCGGATTTGTCCGAGAACCTGGTGACGAAATCGAATTGGCTGGAACAAGAGGTTATCGGCAGCAATGAGTGCCTTTGGGGACTGGATGATGGCATGAACAAGTCAGGGCTTGCAGCGTCGTTGACCTTTGGCGGCAGCAACAAGGTGGGAAAGGGTTTCGGCATCCCATTCATACTGCGCTACATGCTACAGACCTGCGAGAGCGTCAAGCAGGCTATCAAGGTACTGCAACGGGTGCCTTCGCATATGGCATACAATGTCACCCTTGTCGACAGACAAGGGGCTTTTGCGACCGTTATGGTAGCCCCTGGGCAAGCCGCGATCGTAACCCACGAACCTTGTATTACCAATCATCAGACACGGGTAACCTGGCCACAGCAGGCAGTGTTTTCCAGAACGCTTGAACGCAAACGGTTTCTGGATGAATTTCTGGCAAGGGGCAAGGTTAATGAGCAGCAACTTCGCAAGGCATTTTTAACCACGCCCTTGCGCTCTGCTAACTACCCGCAAAAGTTCGGCACGGTTTACACGGCTGTCTACAAACCATTGAGTGAAACGATGTCATACCTCTGGCCTGCGGAACAATGCTGGCAACATAGCTTTGACGATTTCAATGCATCGAAAAAAACCGTTGACCTCGAAAAACAGGCGCGCGCGCTGACGGCTCATGGCAAGGTTATCGAGTATGCCAATGCGAATCACAGTTTGCCGGCGAGTATCCGTCAGCAGCTGTTGCAAAGTCTCGTGTACCTGCCAGTCTCGGTGGTAGGGCAGCCGAATGCGCTGGAACAACTGAAACAGAATCTGCAGGGTGAAAAATCCTTTTGCTGGAAAGACTATGCTGAGCAGATAGCGCAGGTCTGGCGTTATCCTGTACCTGCAACTTAGCCTTTGCCCTGGCCATAAAGCACAGGTATTCGAAGCAATCGCCATATTCGGTCGCATTTGCATTTCCAGCAACCTCCTCTCTATAGATAGAGATCAGGTGTTTCGCTGAGAAAAATTTCATGCTTGCAAGACTAAAGACACCACCATTACCGAGCGTGAAGATATGGTAGAGAAAAATGAATAGTAAACCAGAGTACATGAAGCTGGCGGTATGGCTTGGTATAGGTGCTTTGCTACTGCCCACGGTACTGCCTGTCACGGCCGCAACAACCAGTGACGTTGAGGAGTGGGAATATGGCGCCATGATCTACCTGTGGGGTGCCGGTCTGGACGCCAAGACGCAAACCGGTGGTGATATCGATATCTCGTTCAGCGATATCGTCAATGGCCTTGACATGGCGTTTATGGGCACCTTTGAGGCACGCAAGGGCAAGTGGTCACTTTTGGCAGACGGCGTTTACCTGGATATATCGCAGGACGGTGGGGGCAGTGAGACGATACCGGTCCTGGAGGGGGCTGTTGAAATCAACAGGAGCGTTGATGCGGATATAAAGATGAAGGCATCGATTGCCACGTTTGGCGCTGGCTACAATGTCGTCGACACTAAAAGGGGGAAGCTTGATATCGTCGGCGGCACGCGTCACTTCTGGGTTGATGTTGATCAGAAGTTGGACCTCAGCCGTAACGGAGAGATCCTGGAGACCTCGAGGCAGAGCAAGGTGTCCGACTCACAGAGCGCCTGGGATGGCATCGCCGGCGTCAGGGGCCAGTTCATCCTGCAGGATAACTGGTATATACCTTACTACGCGGATATTGGTACGGGTGACTCGCAATCCACCTGGCAGCCATGACCGGTGTTGGCTACAATTTCAAGTGGGCCGATGTATTGCTGGTTTACCGTTATCTTGATTATGAATTTGACTCAAACTTTTTGCTTGAGGATATAACTGTCAGCGGTCCAGCACTGGGTGCGAAGTTCTACCTCTGAGGGAGCTGCTCAAGACCATACCCGATGGCATTCATCAATTTATCGATGCATGTCGAGTGCTGGCCGATTCTGTTGAAAAGCTCGATAAAACTGGAGAGTCGTTTTTCTGTAAATAACCAGATCATCATGAACTTCCCACGACAACCGGTACGTGAGTTCAGCAGTGATTCTGTCGAAGAAGATCGTTAGTTTCGATGCTCCCCGTGTATGAAAATTTGAAATCGTTATCGCGGAAATAATTTTCCCGCCTGGACGCGATTCAGAGCCCCGCTGTTATCACGAGCACATGCCGCGGCTCGTCGTCATTGCCTTGTCGTCATAGCCGAGATAGTGCAAGCTAAGCCGATGACCATTGCCGGCTTACTATGGGTTATTTTCGCGCTTGCACAGGGCTTTATCATCGTGCGCATCCTGCTGCGCCCAAACCGCGAGCCGGCATCGCGCATTGCCTGGATTGCGGTCGTCGCAGCCGTGCCAGTGCTTGGCATCTTCGGCTACCTGTTGCTCGGCGAGACCAATATCGGGCGGCGTAATTTAAAGGCGATGAACGATGCCGTGCTAAAATTGCCGCGCAGCCTTGTATCCGATGAAGATAGCGCGATCGAGATTACCGCAGTGGTACCCGCGAAACACGCACATTTGTTCAAGGTGGGACAATCCATCAGCCATTTTCGACCACTGCCGGGTAACCGGGCGGAATTGATGGCCGATTCGAATGCGACCATCACGCGCATGGTGGCAGATATCGACGCAGCCACGCAGCAGGTCAACCTGCTTTTCTACATCTGGCTCCCTGATACCAGTGGGCGCATGATCGCCGATGCGCTCAAGCGTGCCAGTGCGCGCGGCGTCACCTGCCACGCTATGGTCGATGGGCTGGGGTCGCGCTCGCTGATGAAGTCCAGCCTGTGGCGGGAAATGCGCGATGCCGGCGTTAACACGGCAGTTGCCCTGCCCCTGGGCAACCCCCTGCTGCGGGCGTTGCGGGGTCGTATCGACTTACGCAATCACCGCAAGATACTGGTCATCGACGGAGCGATAACCTATTGCGGCAGCCAGAACTGCGCGGATCCCGAATTTCTGGTGAAGGCCAGGTTCGCACCCTGGGTCGATTCCGTGCTGCGCCTGCAGGGACCGATCGCGCACCAGAACGAACTGCTGTTTGCTACCGACTGGATGACCTATACCGGGGAATTACTCGACCTGCCAGATGCTGCCAGCGCTGTGGCCGGCGCAACCGTGGTCGCCCAGGTCGTCGCCAGCGGTCCAACACTGCGGCATTCAGCCATGGCTGAAATGTTTGAATCGCTGATCTTCAGCGCCCGCGATGAGCTGGTAATTTCGACGCCCTATTACGTGCCCAACGAATCCATGCAGGATGCCCTGTGTGCAGCGGCTTACCGCGGCGTGCGCACCGTCCTGATTCTGCCCGCAAAAAATGATTCGCGAGAAGTTGCCGCGGCCAGCCGCAGCTATTATCTCGGCTTACTGGAGGCCGGCGTGGAAATCCATGAATACGTCGGCGGATTACTGCACAGCAAAACGCTCACCCTGGATGGAGAAATCACTCTGATCGGCTCGGCGAACCTGGATCGCCGCAGCTTCGATTTGAACTTCGAAAACAATATGCTGCTGTACGACGCGGCAGTGACCCGCAGTCTGCGTGAGCGACAGCAGCTTTACCTCGACAGTTCCCAACCCGTATCGGTCGAAACGGTATCACGCTGGCCACTCAGGAAAAGACTCTGGAACAACACCATAGCGATGTTGGGGCCGGTACTGTAAGCGACTCGAAATCATTGCCTCCCCGGGCGACAGGAATTGGGCGCGGACTCCTGAAAACATGGCATCTACAAACCTGGCATCAGGTAGCAGGCCTCGTCAGTCGAGGTTGAAACCCTGGTGCCTGATATAGCGCCCAAAGTCAGCGCGCGCAGGACGCGAATACTGCCGGGTACGATTTTCTGACCAGCCATAGTTTTCCGCCACACCGAACTCTTCAACAAAGCGCTGTTGCTGCGCGGGAGTCCGCTCGAGCTTTTCGCGTCGGACGTCATAGTCGGCAACTTCAGCAAACAGTGCCGAGTCATCATAGCGGTCTGTCTTTACCGACGTTGACAGCGGCAGTCGCATACTGATGTCGGGCTGGCCCCGAGGCTGATCCAGGGGCCATCCAACGCACAGACCCGCGAGCGGAAACACGTGCTGCGGCAACTCCAGCTCGTCTGACAACAGCTCGATCTGATTGCGAACTTCGCTGACGGGACAACAACCAAGGCCATAAGATTCAGCGGCAATAATAAAGGTCTGCATGCAGATGCCGGCATCCACCGCGGCATTCATGAACGCATCCAGATGATCGTTGGCAAAGGCATGTCCGCGCCATTCGGCCAGGCGTCGAATGCGCCTGCTATCACCGCACCAGACGAGGAAAACAGGCGCCTCGGCAGCCCAGCCGATACTCGGCGTGGCGGCCGCGATACGGCGCTGTTTTGCCTTGTCCTGCACGTGGATAACACAGGCCTGTTGCAGGTCCGACTTGGAGGGTGCCGAGAACGCCGTGGCGAACAGCGTATTCAACAGGTCGTCAGGCACCGCATCGTCGGCAAAAGCGCGGTGACTGCGGCGATTCAAAATATTAACAACCGTATCGTTGGTCGCGGTCGAATGCCCAATATCGCCGGGCAGACCAAATCTCGACTGAATAAGCGCGTTTAGACTCATGTTTAAATCTCTCGAAGACAATCCTGTAAAAGGCACTAGTTTACCGGCATCTGCGCGCGCCGGTAAGCTGCGAGATGTGAACAATCTGATTCTAAACGACGCTAAACTGATAACCTGTCGGTCAATCAACACATTGCGAACATTATTTTGACTGCAGCATTTCAGGGCTTCCAATGACGGAATTACGCAATATTTCAGCACTGCTGTTCGATCTCGGTGGCGTCCTGCTCGACATCGATTTTGAGCGAGCACTGTTGCGCTGGAGCAACCAGAGCCACCTGCCGGTGGCGGAACTCAGGCGCCGCTTCGCGATGGATGAAGCCTATCAGCAACATGAGCGTGGTGAAATTCCTGCCAGCGAATATTTTGCGCATCTGCGTAAGACACTCGAGCTTGACGCTTCCGATACCGACATTGAACGGGGCTGGAATGATATTTTTGTCGGCGAAATCGCAGCAACGATCAGCTATATTGCCACGGTACATACGAGCTTACCCTGTTACCTTTTTTCCAATACCAACCCCACCCACCAGGCGTTCTGGAGCAGCAATTTCCCGACCGCCGTCGAGTCATTTCAACGCATCTTCGTGTCATTCGAACTCGGCCTGCGCAAACCGGATCCGCAAGCCTTCGAGGCGATTGCCGCTGCAACCGGATTCCGTCTCGATGAAACCCTGTTCTTCGACGATAGCGAGGAAAACGTGAACGCAGCTAGACAGACCGGTATGCCGTCGGTGCTGGTCAGGGATCATGCGGATGTTGCGACGGCATTGACCAGCATCGGTGTCCTTTGAGCTTCAACTGCGCAATCGAGACATTTACCAGCGGTTGGAAAAGCTGCCATTGCCCATAAAAACCCTCGCCGGGCCATGGGGTTGATAAAGCGAAATTCGATTTTCACCGGAATGAGGTTTGTATATTATAAAGTCAAATATAACCTCGGCCCGGAATAAACAAAGCCTCGACTCAGATAGAAATCAACGGTTCTTTTCCATTCGGGCTGCGGCGGCGCTCCAACCTCTATTTCGGGCCAACCTTTTTGTATAGCAAACTGTTTGGCAGCATCAATTAATTTTGCCCCGACTCCGGATGAACGTTGTGAACTATCCACATAAAGCTCGCTTATCTCGCCAAATTTCCCACCCGCATAGATAGCCGCGCATTCATTTAATGTGAGGATACCCACTATGTCACCGATCGTGGTTTTTGCCACCCATGCCCATACATTATCTCCGCTTTCGAGAAGATATTTGGCAGCAGATATATGCTTGCCTGGTTCACGATATGCGTCATCGTCTGGAAATAACTCGATCAGTAACCTGTTCACTAACACACCGACAGTTTCGTATTCGTCAGGGCAGGCCCTTTCTACAATGATTTCGTTCACTGCTACATCTCCAGGATTCTTTCTCAAATCCGCATTCTAGCAAGAAGCTTCACCTGGCAATTTAAGAAAGCTTGATCAAAACGGATAAAGCGGGACAGGAAACCTTCTATTTCGCATTTGCATATTTCGATGTGCAGGGTGAAGGAGAACCTCAATTGGCGGGGCTAGGAAGCAATCTTCGGCCATATGCTGCTACCCAGTAAAATAGAGCAACCCTGAAGTCCACTATAATTTCCCTGGAGAGAAGCCGAAGATATTTCCCGGTTTTATATCCCGGGCAGTTTCATCAACACCTAAAAGAGACAGAAATTACTTTTTGATTCCCGTTTATCCACATAAACTGTACGCATGCGTTATCAATTACCTGTAAAGAACCTTTTTTGTTGGCTGATTTGCTTCGGGCTGCTGAGCCTGCAAGGCGTCGCCATCGCTCAGGTCTATAAATCCTACGATGCCAACGGTAACGTTATTTTCAGTGATAAACCGACACAGCGCAGTGAGGAAGTTGAGATAACCAAACCTAATGTGAGCGATTCATTCGAAACACCACCCCCGTCAGCTAAATCCTCACCTGAGACTAAATCTGAGACGAAGCCTGCCTCCGAACCGGTAACGCAGCCGATTGCGGAACACGATCCCGCTGACACTAATAAGGATGGCAGAGTAAGCAGGCGCGAAAAAGAAGCAGAACGTGACGAACGGCGCAAGAAAAAACGTGAAGAGGCGAAAGCAGCCGAGGGTAATCAAGAGTGACGCTAGCAGTGAGCTTTCAAATTCGGAAGACTTTCCTGGCAGATTCCTCGTTCCTGATATCCTGGTTTTGTGGAGCCACTTTCTCCAGGGCAGTCCCCCCGCAAAAGCTCGGCAGAAGGCAATCTTCGATCTATTCCGTGTCACCCCTGGGGAAAACATCGGACCAAAAGCGGAGGTGACGTGTCGATATCAGACCACATCCAGGCGTATTGCAAGTTCAGGTCGTCACCAGAGATGCTGAATTAAATTTATTCTCTGCAACAGAAAGTGCCACTTCGAAGGAGTGGCATCGACCTTCAGCGACTAGCCAGCCGCTGACGCGGCTCAGGCCCGTCCGTCTGCGCTATAGTTGTCAGTATCCAGCACATAATCCCGGGGGGCTTGCAAAGAAACTTCTCTTTTAGCCAGGGGTGCTTCAGCAGCGGGAGCGCCTTCGATAAGCTTCCACACCGAGTGCCAGAAGTCTTCACTGCGGACAGTATCGGATTCGCTGAGGGAACTATGCTTGTTGTAAAGACTCTTCATTTTCTATTCCTCCTCGGTTCGTTAACCACGCTGATGACTGCGTCTGCCATCGGTGATCATGTGCTTTTTTTTATGCGGTAATCATAACAGGCACCTCAACCGAGCGAATCACCCGTATGAGGTAAACCGGATCCAGTGTTAATTCGATCACAAACTTGCCCATTTCGATTCGCTACTATCGGTGCTCTGTTTTACATCGCAGAGGTTGAAAGAGCTGCCAATGGTGACTTACGCTGAGGATAGAAGTTGTACTACCCAGTTCGAGCTGGGTGAACTGTTTCACAAGGGCAACCAGCAGACGCGCGATTTCGAGCAGGCCTTCAAGTGGTATAAAACAGCGGCCAAAAAGGGGTCGCGCCAGGCGCAGCACCGGCTCGGCATGATGTATGCGCGCGGACAGGGAGTCACGCAAAGCTATTCCAGATCATATGCCTGGTGCAAGGTTGCCGCCTTTCAGCACTCACGGCGTGCCCGACGCAAGCTCAAATACATCGAATCACAAATGAGCTGGGACCAGATCCGCCGCGGCAACTGGCTGGCGCAGGAACTCTACGACCGCTATGTAGCACCCCACAACCGCTAACCCCTTGCCTGTTGCCCGCCAGGGACTGGATGGTCGAGTACGCATTCAGCGCTTCGATCCCGGCTTTTGTTGATCATTGCCCGTCCCGCGGGTTCAAGGGCCAGGTCATCTGATCAGCAAAAAGCGGCCGCATAAATCACTAACACCATTTAATTCGATGGCGCTCCCGACGGTGACAGCATCGATACACTATCCTCTCTGACCAGGCCCTTCGTTGTTGCGACCTTTTTCGGTAACATGCCAGTCTGCTGAACGAGGTAGTCCACCATGAATCAACTGAACGCGCCATTGAACGAGGCCGAAATCCGCCAGGCCGTCGCCGTGGCCCGCCGCGATGCCGGGCTCGACCCCAGCGCCTGGTTCGAAACCATCAGTCTCGACGAGTCCGGACGCTATCCCGCAACGCGCGGTGCCTACGTCTGCTGTTACGAACCCAGCAGTAACCGCACGCTGAGCGGAATAGTCGTATTCGACAGTGATTCACTGCACCACTGGCAACACGTCGAAGGCGCGCAGGCGCGCATAGTGCCCGACGAATTCATGATGGCCTGCGAGCTGGCACGCGAGCATCCGGGCTTTCTGCAGGCGCTGGCAAAACGGGGGCTCGACGACGCCTCGCGAGTGCTGATCGAAAGCTGGTCGGCCGGTAATTTCGGTAACCCGGAGGAGCAGAGCAGGCGAATTGCCTACGGGCATTGCTGGCTGATGAACGATGCCGGTGATAACCCCTACGCGCGGCCAATTGGCAACCTGCATCCGGTATTCGATCTGGCGACACGTGAAATCATCCGCATCGATGACTTCGGCGTGCTGCCGATCCCCCCCGATCCCGGCCCCATCAGACGCCTCGAACAGCGCGGTGACCTGACGGAAATCGAGATCACCCAACCCGACGGGCCGAGCTTCGAGGTCGATGGTTACCAGGTTAAATGGCATGACTGGGAGTTACAGGTTGGTTTCGCACAGCGCGACGGCCTGGTGCTCTACGATATCGGCATTCGTGACCAGGGGCGTTTGCGTCCGCTGATGAAGCGTGCCTCGATGGCGGAAATGGTCGTGCCTTACGGCGATCCACGCGCCGCCAATTTCAGGCGTAACGCCTTCGATACCGGCGAATACGGCATCGGTGTCTCGCTCGACTCACTCACGCTTGGCTGTGACTGCCTGGGTCACATTCATTATTTCGATATCTGGACTCACGATTGGCAGGGCGAGCCGCAGCTGATCAAGAACGCCGTGTGCATGCACGAGGAAGACTATGGAATCCTGTGGAAATACTCGGCACCGGCAGCAGGCCAGACAACGGTAACCCGCTCGCGCAGGCTGGTGGTTTCATCCATCGCCACCATCGGTAACTACGTTTACGGCTTCTTCTGGTATTTCTATCTCGACGGCACCATCGGTGTCGAAGTCAAGGCAACCGGCATTCCCTTTCCATCGGCACTCGAGAACGGGCAGGCAGGTGTCTATGGCCGCCAGATCGGCGCCGGCGTCGAGTCGCATGTGCATCAGCATGTGTTCAGTTTCCGTTTCGATATGGCGCTTGATGGCGAACACAACTCGGCCAGCGAGATGAATTTCACAGCTGCGGATACGGGGCCCGACAACCCTTACGGCAATGCCATTCGCTGTGAAGAAACCCGGTTCCAGACCGAGCTTCAGGCGCAACGCGAAGTCGACGCGCGCCGGTCGCGCTACTGGCGGGTGCTGAATCCGAATGTGCACAACAAATTCGGCGAACCGGTTGCCTATAAACTGCTGCCCGGCGCCAACAGCTATCCCTTGCAACAGCCGGATTCATCGATGGGCCAACGAGCCGCGTTCATGTACAAACATCTGTGGGTGACCGCGCACGACCCTGACGAACTTTATCCTGCAGGCTGGTTTCCCAATCAACACGCCGGTGGTGATGGTCTGCCGCAGTGGACCACTGCGGATCGTGACATCGATAACAAACACATCGTGGTCTGGCATACGGTCAATTACCACCACTGGCCGCGTCCCGAGGACTGGCCGGTGCAGCCCACCGTGTACGCCGGATTCCACTGGATGGCCGACGGTTTCTTCGATGAAAACCCGACCATGGATATGCCGCGCCGCTAACCCGTAGCGACCCGCATAGACCGGCAACCATGGCCAGACCTCTATCATTCCTGATCCTCGCGATCGCCGTCGCCTGCGCTGCACTGTTCCTGCTGCTGCCGATGTCGAAGATTGCGCAGCACCGTGATGGTATCGAGGCGGTAACCACAAAAGCGCCCCCGGTCGAGGAAGCAAACGCACTGCCGGGGGTAATAACGCCCGACAGGCCACGCATCGAAACCGATACGCTCGCAATCGATGAACCGAACGAAGCGGAGGAATTCACGGTGGCGGTCAGCGGCAGCGTCGGCGATGCTTCAGGGGCCGCACTAGCCGACCGTGAAGTCGAGGTCACAAGCCAGGGCTTTGGCGGTGAGAGCATTTCCGGTGCGCGCGTGCTGAGTGATCAACAGGGCAAGTTTACTCTGCAGCTAGTGCCGCAACGCCAGTATCGGCTGCGCATCAAAGCCAGTGACGACTACGCCGGATTCACCCTCGACAGCTTCACCAACGCCGACGCCGAACGCTTGCGCGACATCGTACTCGAGCGCGTGGAGCTGGTTGACGTTGACGGGGTAATCGTCGACACGGACAACGCCCCGGTGGCCAACTTCGAGCTGGGCCTGCGCCACCTCTCGCTGGACTACCCCGATCGTGTCATCCGCAGCGACTCCAGCGGCTTTTTCAGCCTCAGGGGTTTCCCCGCCGGGGCATGGCGTATCGCCACCAGTCAGTCCGATTACTTCCGTATCAAGGGCCTGGAACTCAAACCGGGAGAGTATCGTAATCTGACCTTGATGATCGATCGCGGTAGCTACCACCTGTCCGGCTGGGTACGGGACAGCTACGGCTCACCGCTTGCAGAGGTGACAGTCACGCTGAAATCAGCATTTGCCACCGACGAATATCATTCATTCTCGTATCGTTCGAAAGCGACCGATGCCAATGGTGCCTTCGAGTTCGCCGAACTCGGCGGCAATCAACTGACCATCGGTGTCTACGCAGCGGGCTTCGAAACTTACATATCCCAACATAATTTCAGTTCCTTTTCCGACAGGCTGGAAATCGTGCTCGAGGAGTAGCCCGCACAGAGCACATCGCACGGCCCGATGGAATTGGTTAAACTGACCGGAGTAACGCTGGAATCAGCCAGCGACCAAAAGGTTTCAGGAATGACAAGTAGCAGACCGAATATCCTGGTTATCCAGGCAGACCAGCTCGCGGCCAAATACCTTGGCGCCTACGGCTATCCGATTGCGAGCACGCCGCACATCGATTCTCTGGCCGCCAGCGGTGCAGTTTTTGATTCGGCTTATAGCAACTTCCCGTTGTGCGCGCCGTCGCGTTTTTCGATGATGTCGGGGCAACTGGCCTCGACCATCGGCGCCTACGACAACGGCGCCGAATTTACCTCGTCGACGCCGACCTTTGCCCATTACCTGCGTCATCTCGACTACCAGACCTGCCTGGTAGGCAAGATGCATTTTATCGGTGCCGATCAACTGCACGGCTTTGAACAACGCCTCACCACCGATATCTATCCCGGCGATTTCGGCTGGACCGGCGACTGGACCGAGGTGCGGCCCAAGTTCGGCAACGACGTCGTCACGTTCACCGACGCCGGTATCTGTAAACGCAACGTGCAGATCGAATACGACGATGAGGTCTGTCATCGCGCCGGCCGCAAGATTTACGATCTCGCTCGTGGCAATGACGAGCGGCCCTTCATGTTGTTCACCTCGTTCACGCACCCGCACGATCCGTTTCAATGCCGCCAGCAGCACTGGGACCGCTACCGGCACGACGATGTCGGCCTGCCCGAGGTCAACACCGCACAGGCAGACATGGACCCTTACAGCCTGCGCCTGATTGCGCAGTACGGCCTCACCGGCAAGCCGCCCAGCGAAGAACAAATCCGTGTAGCCCGGCATGCCTATCTCGGATCCATCAGCTATCTCGACGACTGCATCGGCAAGCTGCTCGCCATACTGGATGAAACCGGCCTGTCCGCTAACACGGTCATCGTACTGACTACCGATCATGGAGAAATGCTCGGCGAACATGGCCTGTGGTACAAGAAAAACTTCTTCGAAGAAGCCTGCCGGGTTCCACTGATCATCAGCCATCCACAGATCGATGAACGCCGCGTGCCCTGCAATGTTTCACTGGTCGACCTGCTGCCCACGCTGCTCGATATCGCCGATGACAGTTCGCAGTCAAGCCTGGTTGAGCCGGTCGCGGGCCACAGCCTGTGGGACCTGGCCACAGCGTCGTCTTCCGCCTGGGATCACCCGGTCTATGCCGAGAACCTGGCGGAAGGGGCCACCACGCCGCTGCTGATGGTAAAGCAGGGCCAGCTCAAATATATCTACAGCGCAGTCGATCCGCATCAGTTGTACGACCTTGCCTGCGATCCCAATGAACGGGTTAATCAAATCGATAACCCCGAGTACAGCAACGCCAGGTCTTCACTTTCAGCCCTGGCGGATAGTCATTGGGATAACGAAACCCTGACGCGCGACATTATCGCCAGCCAGCGACGCCGTATCTTTCTGCGTGAAGCGCTGGCCAAAGGTAAGCTGCATGAATGGGACTACAAGCCGCAGGACGAGCTCGAGCAACACTGCCTGCGAGCCGACAAGGTTTATTCAAAATGGGCTTACCAGAATATCCTCGACTACCGCTTTCCAGAGGAATGAATATGCCCGGCTTACGAGAACTTTCAGCTGCATTATACGGCGGACAAACCACTTCAAGTCAGCTGGTGGAACGCGCCCTCGAACGCGCACATCGGTCAAAGTCGGTGTTCACCACGATCAATCCCGGGTTGGTCCGGCTGGCTTATGCGATTGATCGGGCGCGTAAAAAATCGCAATCTGCGTCGCCATTGGCGGGCATCCCCATCGCACTTAAGGACTTGTTTAATATCCGCAATGAAAAAACCTTCGCGGGCTCGGTCGTGCGCAAGCATTACGCGCAACCCGAGGATGCCGACGCCGAGGTGGTGGCTCCGCTGCGTGATGCCGGCCTGCTCTTCTTTGGGCGCACCAACATGAGCGAATTCGCCTATTCCGGTATCGGCACGAACGCCCATTACGGCACTCCCCTGTCGATCTGGGATCGTGACCGGGGGCACCTGCCGGGCGGGTCGTCTTCGGGCAGCGCAGTCGCTGTCGCAGAGGGAATCGTTGCGGCTGCACTCGGTTCGGATACCGCCGGTTCCTGCCGTATTCCTGCCGCCTTCAACGGTGTGGTCGGTGTCAAACCGAGCTACGGACGCATGTCGCTGAAGGGAATTTACCCGCTGTCACCCACCCTCGACGCACCTGGCCCTCTCGCGGTCGATGTCGATAGTTGCTTTATCCTCGATCAATTGATGTGTGGCAGGACAAAATCCGACGACGATTTACCGCGTCTGCCGCCCACCGACCCGGCACAGCTCAAGCTGCTCATCCCCGGGGCGCGCGTGATGAACGAGCTGGACAAGGAGGTACGCAACAGCTTTGAATCGGCAGTCGAGGTATTGCGCGCGGCCGGGGCCAACATCCGCGAGCAATCTTTACCCATACTCGACGACTGCGATGATCTCTTCCTCGAACGTCCGCTGGTAGTGCGCGAAGCCTGGGATTTCCATCGCGACATGCTGGAGCAGCACTTCGACGAATATGATCCCTTCGTGGGCACGCGCCTGCGCCTCGGCGCCGACATCAGCGATGCCGAGCAACAAAGCCGAATCGCGGCTCGCAACAAGCTGGTCAACGCATTCGAACGCGAGTTCGCCGACCTGCAGGTCGACGCACTGCTCTACCCGACCGTCGTGTGCATTCCTCCAGAAATCGCGGAAACCGAAGATGAAGAGAATGCGCGACGGGTTAATATGCGCTGTCTGCGCAATACCGCAACCGTGAATTATTTCAATGGTTGCGCGATCAGCCTCCCCTGCCACAGGACGGGTGAAGCCCCCGTCGGCCTGATGCTGTCCGCCGCCAACGGGCAGGACGAGGAACTCTATCGCATCGCCGCCGCCGTCGAGGCCGCGTTGGACAGGTAAAGCCGCGCGGAACATGGTGTGAATTCCCCGCCGCTACCGTCTTGCTAACGGTGCTTCCTCATGTGATTCGAGGCAGGTGATCATAAGCGTGACCGGAACAGGATAAAACTATCCAGATTCCCAGAATCCGCCCAAACGAGAGCGGCACAGAAGGAAATAGTATCCTTTAAGCGCGATCCACAAACGCTTGCCATCTCGCAGTGAATCGAGAAACGCACTTTGTCTGCACTGCTCAAGATGATAGCGTTAGCGCATGGGACAGATCACCTCATTGTTTGTCAGGAAAGTTTTGCGCGAAGCCGACGCCAGCGTCGACAGGGAGGCGCTGTTGCGCGCGGCCGGAATAGAGCCCGCCAGCCTGGATGATCCTGCGACCATGGTGCCCGCCAACGAATACTATGCCTTTCTGGAACGGCTTGCCGTACTCGACGCCAACGGCACAACGATTCCATTAAGGGCCGGCGCAGCGATGCGCTGCGATGATTATGGTGCGTTCGGCCTTGCCTGGAAGTCGGCAATCAATCTGCGAGGCTCCTATGATCGCGCGCAACGCTATGCACGGGTGCTGACGAGTGTTTCCACCTATGAGGTAGAGGCCGCCGCAGAGGGCGCATTCATGAATCTGCATCGAGCTGGTGAGCGGCGCCTCGGTATGCGGCTATCCAATGAAGCCAGCATTGCGAGCCTCGTCTCCATCAGCCGCCAGGTATCCACTGAAGCATTCAACCCCATTCGAGTATATTTCAGGCACGCAGCGCCGAAGTCCACGATGGATCATGAAGACTATTTTGGCTGTCCGGTCGAATTTGAATCGAATCGAGACGCGCTGCTGGTTTCAAGTGAAGCCCTGCAAACTCCCAACAGGCTCGGAGACGAAAGTATTTCCCGATTTTTCGACACGCATCTTGAAGCTGAAATTTCGAAATTCAATGACGACAGTTCGCTTGAACGGCTGGTTCAGGTTCAGGTCTCTAAATCCTTGAGCGAGGGCGTACCGACAATTTCCGCGGTGGCGCAACATTTCGGCATGAGCGGTCGCACGCTGCAACGGCGACTCTCGGCGCGTGGCCATTCCTATCAAACCATGGTGGATGAGGTACGAAGACAGTTGGCCGATCGCCTGTTAAAGCAAACCAATTACTCGCTCGCTGAAGTCGCTTTCATGACCGGTTTCTCCGAGCAAAGCGCTTTCAACCGCGCCTTCAAACGCTGGCAGGGGCAAACGCCGCGCTCTTTTCGCATCGAGTCCCAGGCTGGCCCTCACTAAATCCAGCGCTGGCGCCTGAAGTCAAAAGCCTGGCTTCATCCGTCAAGAATAAGGCTGATCGATCTGGTAACTTTTAGCTTGCAGCCAACACACAGGAGCAAGCTATGAAACATCATCAGAATCTATCCGAGGATACAAACGGTCTAATCCTCGTACTCGGCGCCACCGGTAAGACAGGCCGCCGAATCGTCACCGGCCTGGAAACCCGGGGCATACCATTTCGTTCCGGTTCCCGTAGCGCCACGCCGGCTTTCGACTGGAATAACGAAGCGGGCTGGGACGCCTGCCTGCAAGGCATAGCTGCGGTCTATATAAACTATGCCCCGGATCTCGCCATTCCAGGTGCTACCGATTCCATTCGGGCCTTTACCGAGCGAGCCAGAAGCCATGGTGTTAAGCGCCTGGTGCTGCTGTCCGGACGCGGTGAAGCGGAAGCTCAGGCCTGTGAAAAAATCGTCCAGGAAAGTGGTATCGACTGGACCATCATTCGTGCCAGCTGGTTCTACCAGAATTTTTCCGAGGGTGCATTCACTGACATGGTCCTGTCGGGCCAGATCACCCTGCCCGCAGACGATACACCAGAGCCATTCGTGGATGTGGACGACATTGCAGACGTCGCGCTAGCTGCGCTAACAGAATCGGGACATAGCGGACAAGTTTATGAAGTCACCGGCCCACGCCTGATGACCTTCGCTGACATAGCCCGTGAACTCTCGAACGCCAGCGCTCGCAGAATCGATTACGTGCAGATACCGCGCGCAGCCTTTCTGGCTGGGGTAACGGAATCCGGAGCACCGAAAGAAGTCGCCTGGCTACTGGACTACCTGTTCTCCACGGTGCTCGATGGTCGCAATGCTCATCTCAACGATGGGGTTCAACGTGCCCTGGGACGTCCTCCGCGGGATTTTACCGACTATGCCAGAGACGTAGCAGCCACGGGTCTGTGGCGGGTAAGCGCCTGAAACACTTATTCCCCTGTCATGCTGCGCGCCTCGGGGGATCGCTCCGAGGTGGCGCTGCTTTTTGTTGTATCGATATGGGCCATTGTTTCTGCACTTACCCGTTGATCAATGTCATTTTTGTAACGGGAGGTTCCTGGCTCCTCTGCCGAATACAGCAGCCGCTGAATACAACACACTCTGGTTGCCGAACAACCTCGTCAACCGGCTGAATGCAGGACAGTTTTGCCGGAGTTCCCGGCGCTGACCCTTACGCGAAGACAATTGACGTTTGATTGCCCACCGGTAGTGACGCCATGAACCAACCCTTCGCTATGTTGTAGCCTGAAAGCATGCTTTTGATACGTGTTTCCCGCAGGCATAACGGCTTGCTACCAATACTCGGAATTGTTGAATGCTTTAACGCACCGGGCCCGTCCTGGCAAAGACTCGATTACACTGCCATCCAGAGATTGACAGAGCCAACCTTCTGGTCGACTCAGCTCAAAAGGAGCTTTAGCCAGGGCTTCACTAACAGGTTCAAAACCCACTCGCGAATAGAAATCTGGATCACCATAGGTAAAAACCAGTTTCACCCCTTTTTCTTTCAGTTGGCCAAGACCAAATTTAACCAGGTTCTGGCCTGTCGCTTTACCCTGGTAATCT